>TARA_R110002020_G_scaffold67179_10_pt1 | contig 19868 bp, 18 predicted proteins | sample TARA_R110002020 | Tara Oceans TARA_R110002020 (sample SAMEA4396489) | marine metagenome | biome: Westerlies Biome; feature: [MES] marine water layer (ENVO:01000295) within the mesopelagic zone...; material: water (ENVO:00002006), including particulate matter (ENVO:01000060) such...
GCCCGCCGACAGCACACCGCGCGGGCGATGATACTTGAACGACCGCCCCATGAGGCGCACCCCGTTGGCCAACATCGCCGACGCGACCGTATCCCCAGCGCGACCGCTATAGCCTACCCCGTCGAACCGGAACCGCACCGGCGCGCCGAGCCCCTTGTCGCTGACCCTCACGCGCCCATTCCCCGCTTGATGTCCGACGCTAGCGCCGTCTCGAAAACCTCGTGGGTCACCGTATCCCGCGTCACCACAAGCCACGCGCCACATCCTGCGTCATGCTGCCAAAGATCGCGCGTGCGCCCGGCAGGGTTGTCGCGCAGATGCACGTAATCCTCCCACGCCGCCGCCCCGGCATCAGGCGCCGGGCGCGCCAAAGCCACCGCAGCCCCCTTATAATAAAACTCGCGCCGGTCCCGCGCGCCGCACAAAGGACAGTCAATTCTCATGCCCATACCTCGCATGTGACACGCGACGACATCTTCAGTTTGCCAATAAACTCAATCCCGCAGCCAGCCACAGACGCCTTAGTGAAGATTATGCTGCGCACCGGTGCCCTCCTCGTCCATCAGTCCCCGCCCCGTGCGGAACCTGTCCAAACGGAACTTCGCCGCAGGCGCGTGATGCTCACCGGTGGCCATCAGATGCGCAAAGGAGTTGCCCGATCCTGGCACCGCCTTGAACCCCCCGTAGCACCAGCCACAATTCAGGAACAAACCCTCGGTTTCGGTCTTGTCGATGATGGGAGAGCCATCAGGCGTCATGTCCATGATCCCGCCCCAGCTTCGCAAGACCTTGGCCTTGCCGATCATCGGCATCAGGGTCATGCCCGCCTCCATCACATGTTCGGCCATGGGCAGGTTGCCGCGGCTGGCATAGGACGCGTAGAAATCCAGATCGCCGCCAAACACCAGCCCGCCCTTGTCAGACTGGCTGATGTAGAAATGTCCCATCCCGAAACTGATCACGTTGTCGATCACGGGCTTCAGTCCTTCGGTCACGAAAGCCTGCAAGACGTGGGATTCAATCGGCAGACGCATCCCCGCCATCGCCGCCACCTGAGACGACCGCCCCGCCACCACAATCCCGACCTTTTTGGCGCGGATCGGGCCCTTGCTGGTCTGCACGCCCGTGACCTTTCCGTTCTCTATATCAATGCCTGTCACCTCGCACTGCTGGATCAGATCGACGCCGCGCTGGCTGGCGCCGCGCGCATATCCCCACGCCACCGCGTCATGGCGCGCCGTGCCTGCACGCTTTTGCAACAAACCTCCGTAAATCGGAAAACGCGTGTTCTCGAAATCCAGATAGGGCGCGTGCTTGCGGACGCCGGCCACATCCAGCAACTCCGCATCGTCGCCCTGCCCGATGATGCTGTTGCCGCGCCGCGCGTAGGCATCGCGCTGGCCGTCCGAATGGCACAGCATCAACTGCCCGCGCTGGGAGAGCATTACATTGTAGTTCAGCTCCTGCTCCAGATTTTCCCACAGCTTGAGCGAATGGGAATAGAACTGGGAATTGCCATCGAGGAAATAGTTGGCCCGCACAATTGTGGTGTTGCGCCCCACATTGCCACCGCCGAGATAGCCTTTCTCAAGCACGGCGATATTGGTCATGCCGTGCTCTTTGGCCAGATAATAGGCTGTGGACAGACCATGCCCGCCCCCACCGATGATAATCGCATCGTATTCGGCCTTGGGCTGGGCATCGCGCCAATGCGGCTGCCACCCCGTGTTGCCGCGCAAGCCCTCGCGCAAGATACGCCATCCCGAAAACCGCATGTGACCCCCAGTTTCTATCAGGGCCCAGTCTGGCAAACCTGCCACAGAGCCGCAATCGGCAAATCAGTGGCGCTGCTTTAACGCGCCCGGCTGCAATAGCTTGCGCTGTCGGGCGTTTTCCAGTGCGCACTTCCTGTCTGCAAAAGGGCATTCGGTCCAGAAGATGCGGAGGGCACCGCTTGAAAGGCCCCCCCGCGCTTGCGCGCTAGAGCCCCTTGGCGTGATAGCTGGCGGCAACCTTTCCGATGCTGACCAGATAGGCAGCTGTCCGCAGATCCGTGACATCGTCGCGTCCGTGCCAGACTTTGGCCATGGAATCGTAAGCAATGCGCATAGTGTCATCCAGCCCCGAGCGCACCAGCTCCAGCTCGCCCGCGCCGCGCAGGTACTTGTCCTTGAAATCCGGCGAAAGCGTCCAGTTGATCGAGGTGTCGCGGCTGATGCGCTCCAACTCGTCCACGATCAACTGGTGACGGTTCTCTTCCTGACGGCGCTGCATCCGGCCAAAGCGGATGTGAGATAGGTTCTTGACCCACTCGAAGTAGCTGACCGTCACACCGCCCGCATTGGCGTACATATCGGGAATGATCACCGTGCCCTTGTCGCGCAAGATCTCATCGGCACCAGCAGTCACGGGACCGTTCGCTGCCTCGATGATCAGCGGCGCCTGTATCCGGTGGGCGTTGCGCAGGTTAATCACACCCTCCATCGCAGCGGGGATCAGAATGTCGCACTCCGCTTCCAGCAGGCTGGCGCCGTCCTTGACGAACTTGCCACCCGAGAACCCCTCAGGCGAGCCTTCGGCGCTGATGTGGGCCTTGAGCGCTTCGATGTCGATGCCATCGTCATTCCAGATGGCGCCGTTATACTCGATCACACCGACCACGGGCGCGCCGTCTTCCTCGCTGAGGAACTTGGCAGCATGATAGCCCACATTCCCCAGACCCTGAACCACCACGCGCTTGCCGTCCAGCGTGCCGGTCAGGCCCGCTTTCTTCACGCCCTCATCGTCACGGAAGAAGGCGCGCAGGGCGTATTGCACACCGCGTCCCGTCGCCTCCGTCCGGCCCTGAATGCCGCCTGCGTTGATCGGTTTACCGGTCACACAGGCCGCCCCGTTGATGTCTGTCGTGTGCATGCGCTTGTACTGGTCCGCAATCCACGCCATCTCGCGCTCGCCCGTGCCCATATCTGGGGCGGGCACGTTCTGGGCGGGGTTGATCAGATCGCGCTTGATCAGCTCGTAGGCAAAGCGGCGCGTGATCATTTCCATCTCGTGCTCTTCCCACTCGCGCGGGTCCACGCACAGCCCGCCCTTGGAGCCGCCGAACGGTGCCTCCACCAGCGCACATTTGAACGTCATCAGCGCGGCAAGCGCCTCGACCTCGTCCTGATTGACAGCCAGCGAATACCGGATACCGCCCTTGACCGGCTCCATATGTTCCGAATGGACCGAGCGGTAGCCGGTGAACGTCTTGATATCGCCGCGCAGACGCACGCCGAAACGCACGGTATAGGTCGCGTTGCAGACACGGATCTTCTCGACAAGGCCGGGTTTGAGATCCATGAGGTCCACCGCGCGGTTGAACATCAGGTTCACACTGTCGCGGAAGCTCGGCTCGTTCAGGGATTGGTTCATGGGAATGGAAGCCTTTTTGCAGATCTGTTGAAGGCACGGGCGAATCCCATCCCTTGGCTTGACCATAGGGCGCGATTCCAGAAGTGCCAATTTTTTAGACGTTTCCAAACTCTGCCAGGGAAGTACGGAGCCTGAAACAGCACGCCCCGCACAAGGAATAATCGCGGCACCATACGCCTGCGAATCCCCTTTGCGGCCTCCGCCCCGAAATGGCCCACGCAAATTCGCCTCTATCCGGTGCCATTATGGCAACTGTTCACAGGCGCGAAACACTCAGCCGGATATGCCTACATTACCACTAAAATCCCTTTAAAATAAGGCTTTAATCCATTAATCCGCCCCATTTTGGCCATTTTCAGAGCGCATAAGAGCGGGTGATAATGCTGATGATCCCGTCATTTTGACCGGGGATAGGCAAGAGAGGTGAAGATGATGTCAAAACTGTTTTCGACGACAGCCATCCCGGCGATAGCGGGACGGATTAAAAACTCCGGCCTGCGCCGGTATGCGCAAGAAGAAGACGGTTCTGTAACCATCTTCGCAGGTGCTGTTATTGTAATGATCTTGCTCGTGGCGGGTATTGCATATGACTTGCAACGCCATGAAATGGAGCGCGTTCGAATCCAGAGCACCGCAGACATGGCAGTGTTGGCGGCCGCCGATCTGGACCAGACGCTGGATCCACAGGCCGTGGTGCAAGACTACTTCGACAAAGCGGGTATTCCCAACGGCACCAATGCGATCACCGTCGAGGAAGGTCTGAACTTCCGCACCGTTTCAGTCAACGCAGACGGCACGATCCCAACAAATTTCATGACAATGCTCGGGATTGATACGCTTCCCCTGCGCAGCAGGGCCGAAGCTGAAGAGCGTGTGAACAACGTGGAAATCTCTATGGTGCTCGACATATCGGGTTCGATGGCGAGCGGCGACAAGATGCCCAACCTGCGCGACGCGGCGGAAACCTTTGTGGATACGGTGATCAACGATTCAACCAGGGATCTCGTGTCGATCTCGATCATCCCTTACTCCGAACACGTGAGTGCGGGTCCCGCAATCATGAGCAAGTTCAACGTGGACTGGAACAACCCCTACAGCCACTGCATGGAATTCAGTGATTCCGACTTCAACACGTCCACCATGCGCCGAAACAAGCAATATGATCAGGTGCAACACATGGAATGGGGCAGCAACACGATGAGCCTGAACACCCCCGTGTGCCCAGTTGGTCAGCACGAAGACATCGTGGCCTTCAGCCAGGACGCCGCAGCGCTGAAATACAAGATCAGCAGGTTGGTACCGCGCGGGAGTACGTCGATCTTCGCAGGAATGAAATGGGCAGCAGGCTTGCTTGACCCCGACTTCAACTCGATCAACGTCTCGCTTGCGCAGGACGGCGTTACGGATCCCGTGTTTACCGCACGCCCTGCCGCCTTCTCGGACCGCGAAACGCTCAAGACTGTTATTCTGATGACGGACGGGCAAAACCACTATTCCTACCGGATCAACAATAACTACTACGCCAATGCCAGCCATGCGGCGCACTGGAACAATTACAGCCTGGACTGGTACCTCAACCGCTATGTGAACAGCTGGCAGCGTAGCAGCTGGAAGTATCTCAAGTACTGGCCTGAATACGGCGACAGCCTTCTGAGCAACGTGTGCAGCGCGGCGAAAGAAAAGAACATCGTGATCTGGTCTATCGGCTTCGAAGTCACCGACTACAGCGCAGGCGTGATGCGCGACTGTGCCTCCTCTCCCAGCCATTTCTTCCGGGTTGAGGGTGTCGAAATCAAGGAGGCGTTCAAAGCGATTGCACGCCAGATCAACCAGCTGAGGCTCACACAATGAATATGCGTATGAAAACTATCCTGCGCCGCTTCCGCCAGGAAGAGAAAGGTGCGGTCTTCCTGATCGAGTTTGCGATCATGGCTCCGATGCTGTTCTTCATGTTCTTTTTCGGCTTTGAGCTGAGCATGCACTCCATCCGCCAGATGCAGCTGGATCGTGGGCTTGAGGTGACAACACGTGAAGTGCGTCTGAACACCTCGTTCGCCTTCGACCATGACAGCCTCAAGCAGGCCATCTGTGCAAATTCCGGCGGGTTGGACAAATGCAACGAAAACCTGCGCCTCGAGATGGTGACCAGAAATGCCCGCAGCTTTGTTCCGATGCCGGAGAACGCGGATTGCGTCAACTCCTCGGAGGAAGTGAACCCCGTGCGCGGCTGGTCGCTGGGCAAGGAACACGAGCTTATGCTGATGCGGGCCTGCTACCGTTTCATCCCTATGTGGGGCCAGTTCGGTCTTGGTGCGCAACTGGACGGCAACGGTGACGGCTACGCTGAGATGGTATCGATCAGCGCATTTGTACAGGAACCAAGATAATGCTTAATCTCAAGTCAAAATCGGCCCGCAAGGGCACCTTTCTGAGCGATGAAAAAGGCTCTGCCGCGATCGAGACGGTGATCATGGTGCCGCTGACGTTCTTCGTGATCATGTCGATGTTCACGCTTTTCGATGCGTTCCGCCAATACTCGATGCACCAGAAAGCCGCCTATACGCTCAGCGACATGATCTCCCGCGAGACATTGCCGCTGGACCGTGACTACCTGGAAGGCGCACATGATCTATTCGACACGCTGACCCGCTCTCCGCAGGACAGCACCGTGCGGGTATCAATCCTACGCTACGACGCCAACAACGACAGCATGCGGCTCGACTGGTCCAAGACCAGCGGGTTCTCCACCCCTCTGAGAGACGAGGATGTGCGCAGCTGGACAGACAGGTTGCCAATGATGGTCAATAACGAACGGATCATCGTTGTGGAAACCTACGCCAACTACGAGCCACCTTTCAACACAGGGCTGGGAACGCGGGAGATCGCAAACTTCATCTTCGCGCGCCCCCGCTATGCGCCGCAGGTGCTGTGGCAGAATACCTGATCCGACACGCGCAGGTCTGAACAAAAAAACCCCCGATTGGCAGAGCCGGTCGGGGGTTTTCTTTTGGAAGACATATTCAGGTTGCAGTGGGGAATTAGCCGTCGCGCTTCATGTCCCGCTGGGCCATCATTGCCGCGATGATCTCGGACATGAACTTGGTCTGGCTCGCTGGGGTCATGCCGCCCACCCCAATCCGCCGCCCCAAGCGCCACCACAGGCCGGGCCGCCACTCGTTGGTTCCCGCTGCGTGCGTGCGCAACAAAAATCCGTTGGACGGTTTGAACGCAAAGAACCCGCGGTCCATGCCTTCAAGGTCTGCAATCAGCGCAATGACGGTGCCATCGCTGTCGCGCAGCTCCGTCTCGGTCAACTCGATCCGCGTCGCGGTGGCGCGGCGCATCTTGTCCGCCATCCACAAGCATGCCGCCCCCAGCAGAACCAGAAACAACCGCCAGACCAAAGTCGGGGATTGAACCACCGCGATATAGATCAGCAAAAGACCGAGCAGCGCCAACATCCCCATTCCCAGATAGCGGCGGCCTGCTGCGGCATTGGCTGTGGCCAATATCTCATGCGGGTCGGTTTTTTGCATCTCAAGCGGTTGGGTCATGGCGGTGCTCCTTTTTCCGACCCCTAGCCGCAGATCCCCCTTCCGGCAAGCCACCATCGCCGCGTGGCCTCACGCCTGCCGCTTGGGGCGCACCTCGTATCCGCGCTCTTCGGGCTCGTCATCCACGAGTTCCATCGGAAACCCGTCCGCCAGAATGGACAGACCTGTCGCCTCCTCCAGCCGCTCGATCATCCGGTCGGATTGCGCGCGCATGCCGTAGCGCCTCTGCCCGTCGCTCATCATCTCGATCATCAGCGGCGAGATTTCCAGCGGAACGCCCGCGTCATCGGCCAGCTTCTGGAACAGGCCGATGTCCTTCTGGATCAGGTCCATCGTGAAATTCACATCACGCGAGCCAGACAGGATCAGCTGGCTTTCGGTCTCATGCACAAAGCTGGTCCCCGAGGACATCGCAATCGCGTCGTAGGTCATGCCCAGATCCATGCCCTGTGCCTTCATCACCGTCAGCGCCTCGCACAGGGTCAACAGATTGGCGGTCGCCAGATAGTTGGTCATCACCTTGAGAACGCTGGCATTTCCGATATCTCCCACATGCAGGATGCGGCGGCCCATATGGGTCAGCACCGGCAATACACGGTCAAACGTGGCGCGGTCACAGCCCGCATAGATGCTGATGTTGCCCGTGTCGGCGCGATGACACCCGCCCGAGACGGGGCAATCCACCGCTTCACCGCCCGCCGCCTGCACCAAAGCTGCCAGCCGCTTGATCTCGCCCGCATCCGTCGTGGACATCTCCAGCCAGATCTTGCCCGCGCCCACCTCCGGCAGCATCTGCTCCACCACCGCGGCGCTGGCCGCAGGGCTGGGCAGGCACGTGATCACCGCATCGCAGTCGCGCATCATCTGCGCCGGACTGCCCCCTGCGCGCGCGCCCTTGGCGACCATCCCCTTCACCAATTCCGCATCCAGATCGTGCACGGCCAAGTCCACACCGTTGCGCAGCAGACTACCTGACAGTTTGCCACCCACATTCCCAAGTCCGATAAATCCGATTTTCATGTCGCGTCTCCCTGACATTTCTCACCAGCCTTGCGCCGCCATCCTTCCCCGTCCATCCCAAAACCGACGCTTGCGCATTTATGCACAGACAGCCTGCGCGCAGCTGTCTTGTTCAGGCACAGGTACAGCCCTAAATTTTGCGTCACACAAGGTGACAGGAGTTCAGCCATGTCGATCAGACCCACCCTAGAGACCCGCGCAGCCCAGCCCACCCTTGAAGGTGCAGGCGTCAAACTGCACCGCGCCTTCGGCTTTCACGATCCCTCAGAGCTTGATCCGTTCCTGCTGTTTGATGATTTCCGCAACGAACGGCCGATCGACTTCGAGAAGGGCTTCCCCTGGCACCCCCACCGTGGGATCGAAACGATCACCTATGTGCTCGAAGGGACTGTCGCCCATTCCGATAGCCTTGGAAACAACGGCACGCTGGGCGCTGGAGATGTGCAATGGATGACCGCAGGGCGCGGGATTTTGCATCAGGAAATGCCACAGGGCAACGCGCGCGGCCAGATGCATGGCTTCCAGCTCTGGGGCAATCTACCCTCGGCACAAAAGATGACCGCGCCCCGCTATCAGGACGTCACATCGGACGCGATCCCCGAGGTCACCGACGATGACGGCACAACGGTGCGTGTAATCACCGGCGAGTTCTGGGGCAAGCGCGGACCGGTGGACGGCATCGCCGCCGATCCACAATACCTCGACGTGAGTGTACCCGCCGGTGTGCGAAAGACCTTCCGCATAGATACCTACCGACGCGCCTTTGCCTATATCTTCCAGGGGGCCGGTGCCTTTGTCGATGCCAGCCGCCCCTCCGGTATCCTGCTGGAAAAAGAGGTTGCGGGCGAGGAATTGAACATCCGCGACATGTCAGGCGACCGCACGCTGGTCCGCTTTGGCACAGGCGACGAGATTACAGTTCAGGCAGGGCCGGATGGCATGCGGTTCCTGCTCATTTCAGGCGCGCCGATCGACGAGCCTGTGGCCTGGCACGGCCCTATCGTGATGAACACGCGCGAAGAAATCATGCAGGCGGTGAAGGAACTCAACAACGGGACCTTCATCAAGCCCGCCCACTAAACCTCAGGTCACCGCGCGGCGCACCATATCGCGATACTGCGCGGTGACTTCCTCCAGTGACAGCCGCCCGCCCTCGCGAAACCACGTGTTCACCCCGGTCAGCATCGCGATAATCGCGAGCGTGGCGATCTTGGTATCCTCGACGCGGAAGACACCGGCAGCGACACCGTCGCGCAAGATCCGCTCCAGCCCGTCCTCGTACCGGCGGCGCAGTGCCTCGACACGGGCAAAATTCTCGTCCGTCAGATTGCGCAGCTCCATATAGGCGATGAAAACCGCATCGGGGCGCGCGTGGTGAAAGCGGATGTGAAAGGCGACAAACGCCTCCAGCCGCGCCTCGGGGGGCAGCGCAGGATCATCGCGCACCGCCTCCAGCAGCTCGGTCATGTGGCCTTCCATCAGGTCAAACAGCAGGGATTGCTTGTCTGGCGTGTAGTTATAGAGCGCGCCCGCCTGCACGCCGACCTCTGCCGCGATTGCGCGCATGGACACCGCCGCATAGCCGCCCTGCGCGAACAGCCTGAGCGCCGCGTCACGAACCCGTGGGCCGGTAATATCTGAGTGTGATCCTGCTGTACGTGCCATCGCCCAATTATCTGAACGCACGTTCAAAAAGTAAACCCTTTCCCGCTGCCCCGCCAATACGCTTGCATGAAGCCCCCCCACTGGTGCAAATACTGCCCATGAAATACGCTCATTCCTCCTTTCTCATGTTGGCTTCGCTCACGATGCTGGGGGCCTGCGCCCAGTTTCCGGCGCTCGACCGCACGGTGACACCGCAGCTTGAGGCGGCAGCCTATCCAGACCTCGTGCCGCTAGCGCCAGTTCTGGCCGCCGCCGAGGCTGGCGGGGTTGAACCAGAACAGGCTACTGCGAACATTGACCGCCGCGTGGACGCGCTCAAATCGCGCGCCGCACGGCTTCGGGGATCCATCCTCAGCGGCCCCGAGCGGCAGCGTCTGGCAAAAGGTCTCGAGTAGCGAGCGGAGGTGCGTTGCACGGGTGCTGCGTTCGCGCTACATCGGCTGCAAGTTCAGTTGATCAAAGGAAGCACCACCATGTCACAGCCACTTCGTCTCGGGATTGCGGGTTTGGGAACGGTTGGTGTCGGCGTGCTGCACATCCTGCGCAAGCAGGCGGCGATGCTTGAGAAACGCACAGGACGGCCCATTGTGGTTTCAGCCGTATCGGCGCGCAGCAAATCCAAGGATCGCGGCGTCAACATCTCGTCCTACGCATGGGAGGATGATCCCGTCGCCCTCGCCCGCCGCGACGATGTGGATGTGTTTGTGGAGCTGATGGGTGGCGACGAAGGCCCGGCCAAAGATGCCACCGAAGCCGCACTGGCGCTGGGCAAGGACGTGGTCACCGCGAACAAGGCGATGTTGGCCATGCACGGACAGGCGCTGGCCGAGGCTGCCGAGGCCAAAGACTGTGTCATCAAATACGAGGCCGCCGTGGCGGGCGGTATTCCGGTGGTCAAGGTGCTGGGCGAAGCGCTTGCCGGGAACGAGATCACCCGCGTGATGGGGGTCATGAACGGGTCATGCAATTTCATCCTCACGCGGATGGAAGAATCGGGTCTGACCTATGCCGACATCTTCGCCGAGGCCGACGGACTTGGCTATCTGGAGGCCGATCCGCAACTGGACGTGGGCGGCATAGACGCCGCGCACAAGCTGGCAATTCTGTCTTCAATGGCATTCGGCACTCAGGTCAATTTCAGCGGGATCGAGTTGGAAGGCATTGAGCGCGTCTCGATCGAGGACATCCGCGCAGCCGCCGACATGGGCTACAAGATCAAGCTGCTGGGCGTGGCGCAAATGACAGGTCGCGGGCTGGAGCAACGGATGCAGCCCTGCCTTGTACCGGACACCTCGCCGCTGGGGCAGTTGCAGGGCGGCACCAATATGATTGTCCTCGAGGGCGACGCGGTAGGCCAGATCGTCCTGCGCGGTGCGGGTGCAGGTGCAGGCCCGACGGCGAGTGCCGTGCTCTCCGATATATGCGATATCGCGCGCGGGTATCGCGGGACGGTCTTTGGCGAGCCCGCCAAAACGCTGAAGGCTGCCACGCCCGCGCTCAGCCAGCGGCCTGCGGCCTATTACCTGCGCATGTCACTGAAAGACAAACCCGGCGCGCTGGCCAAGGTTGCCGCCGTGCTGGGCGAGGCTGGTGTCTCCATCGACCGGATGCGCCAATACGGTCACGTGAACGACTGCGCGCCGGTGTTGATCGTGACCCACAAGACAACGCGCGCAGATATTGATCACGCATTGGCGGCCTTCGGGGCCACTTCTGTGGTGGACGGGGATCCGGTCGCACTGCGAATCGAAGAGGTTTGAACAACGGCGTCAGCGCGGGCTGAGGCCAGAGGATCGGGATATGGAAAACGGTGCAACCCCGGGCGCTGCGGCCTTTTTGGGGGTCGAGACGTCGCTGAGCGGCAGGCGCTGGGTTGGTCCCGGTCTGGAGGCGGTGCGCGCCTCCGAAGCGTTGCAACAGCAAAGCGGTCTGCCCATGGCGGTCTGTCAGGTTCTGGCGCGGCGCGGGGTCGAGGCGGCGGAGGCCCAGGCGTTTCTGGCCCCGGCTCTGCGCGACCTGCTGCCCGATCCGCGTTCCCTTCGGGATATGGAAGCTGCCGCCACGCGGTTCCTCGCCGCTGTGAAGGCGCGCCAGCGCATTGCAATTTTTGCCGATTACGACGTGGACGGGGGCAGTTCCGCAGCACTGTTGCTGGTCTGGTTGCGCCAGATGGGGCGGGAAGCGACGCTCTATATTCCGGACAGGATTGATGAGGGCTATGGCCCGAATGATGAGGCGATGCGTGATCTGGCCGCAGCACATGATTTGATCATCTGCGTCGATTGCGGGACGCTGTCCCATGGCCCGATTGCTGCGGCCAAAGGCGCGGATGTCATCGTGCTGGACCACCATCTGGGCGGTGAAACCCTGCCTGATTGTCTGGCGGTCGTGAACCCCAACCGGCAGGACGAGGACGGCGCGCTGGCGCATCTTTGTGCAGCCGCTGTTGTGTTTTTGATGCTGGTAGAGGCCGGGCGGCAGTTGCGCGCCGAAGTTGTTAACGGACCGGACCTGATGGCGATGCTCGATCTGGTCGCACTCGCCACTGTTGCCGATGTAGCACCATTGATCGGGGTCAACCGCGCCTTTGTGCGGCAGGGCCTCAAGGTAATGGCGCGGCGCGAGCGCGTGGGTCTGTCCGCACTGGCGGATGTGGCGCGGATGGACACGGCGCCTGCGGCCTATCATCTGGGGTTTATGCTGGGCCCGCGCATCAACGCGGGGGGCCGCGTGGGCAAGGCCGATCTGGGCGCGCGCCTGTTGGCCACCGATGACCCGCATGAGGCCGCCGCCCTGTCCGAGCGCCTGGATCTGCTGAACACCGAGCGCCGCGAGGTCGAGAATGCCGTGCGTGCCAGCGCGCTTGCGCAGGCAGAAGAGCGCGGCACCGATGGCGCGCTGGTCTGGGCTGCCGGCCAGGGCTGGCATCCGGGTGTGGTCGGTATCGTCGCCTCGCGGCTCAAAGAGTCGACGGGCCGTCCGGCAGTGGTGATCGGGCTGGATGGCGGGATCGGCAAAGGCTCTGGCCGGTCTGTCACCGGCGTTGATCTGGGCGCGTGCATCCAGAGACTCGCCACGCAGGGGGTGCTGCTGAAGGGCGGCGGGCACAAGATGGCGGCCGGACTGACCGTGGCCGAAGACAATCTGGAAGAAGCGATGGCGCAACTGACTTCGTTGCTTGAGAAACAAGGCGCGCATCTGCGCGGGCCGTCCGATCTGCGGCTGGACGGGATGCTGATGCCCGGCGCGGCCAGTGTGGAGCTGACAGAAGCGGTCGAATCGGCGGGGCCGTTTGGCGCGGGCGCCCCTGCCCCGCGCTATGTTTTTGCCGATATGCGCATTTTTTCAGCCCGCCGCGTGGGCGAAAGCCATCTCAAGATCAGCTTCGGTGACGGAGTTGGTGCCCGCCTCGACGCAATTTGTTTTGGCGCTTACGATTCGGCGCTGGGTCCGGCGCTCGAGGCGCATGGCGGCGCACATTTCCACCTTGCCGGACGGTTGGACGTCAACACTTGGCAAGGCCGCCAAACCGTTCAACTACGGCTCGAGGACGCCGCGCGCGTCTGAGCAGAAAAAAACTGCTCTCAGGTGGAAATTTATTCTTGCACCGCCCCGATTGATTGCTTAGAGAAGCCTCACAAACAGTGGCCCGTTCGTCTATCGGTTAGGACGTCAGGTTTTCAACCTGAAAAGAGGGGTTCGACTCCCCTACGGGCTGCCACTTTTCCCCAAAAAAATCAACGATTTGATAAAGTGACTGTTCTAAAACAGTCGACATTTCATCGTAGTTTTTTGAAACAGATTGTTTCGAAAATTCCCCCTCAAATATGGCTAAAATCTGTTATGTAAATGTCATCGGTTCGGTAAACCCTTGTTTTGCTGTTCCGAAAGATGGCGCAGCACCATCTGCCCGTCGATCAAAGCAGATTATTGTTGTTAAATCGTGTGAAACTAACAGTCGGCATCAACCGTAGCTGCCAACTGCGGGACCGATGTCAACGTGCTGTGTCTGTTCGATAGTACGAAGGCTTCGAACGGGTGAAGGCACGGACCGAAGAGAATTTATGACCCTGGGGGGTTTGGACTATGATGAGAATTAACGCGGATCAGGTCGCATACAAAATGCCGCGCTTCGCGCTTTCAAGTGGTGAAGCGGGCGTGCAGATCAGTGTTGCGAACACGCCCACCACCCTGTTCGACACCGAACGGGCGGTCGGAACGCGCCGATCGCTTTATCGTGCGGGGGGCAAACGCGCGCTTGAAACGCTGCTGATCGTGTTAAGCCTTCCATTCTTTGTACCCATCGTCCTGTTGTGCGCCTTGGCGCTGTGGATTGAGGGCGGAAACCCTTTTTACCGACAGGACCGTCTGGGCCGGAATGGCCAGCGTTTCTCGATCCTAAAGTTGCGCACGATGGTGCGGGACGCGGATGCTGTGCTGGAAGACTATCTCGCCCGTGACCCCGAGATGCGCCGCGAATGGGACGAGAAGCAAAAGATCATCAACGACCCGCGCGTAACCCGTGTGGGAGGCTTACTGCGAGCGACCTCGCTGGATGAACTGCCGCAGCTGTGGAACGTGGTCACCGGCGACATGAGCCTGATCGGGCCTCGCCCGATGATGCCAGACCAGTTGTCGATGTACGGCGACCCCGCGCATTATTTTGCGCTGCGTCCTGGTGTAACGGGGCTTTGGCAGATCTCTGCACGCAACGGGAACCGTTTTTCATTCCGCAACGAGGTGGATGCAGAGTACGACAAAACGCTTTCTGTCACCGGAGATCTTGGGATCATTCTTAAAACAGTCGGCGTGATGTTTCGCGGAACCGGGTGTTGAGCCCGCTCCCACCGCTTTGTTTTCAATCCGAAATTCTTTAATTTAGCAGCATGCTCAAGCCCAGGAAGCCTGATCCGATGAAGGACACATTCTCATCCTCGACTGCCAGCCAAGCGGTGGCCCATGGTGACCTCATGGTTCCGTCGGAAGGCAACTTTACGCGGCCCCGCCGATATGTTCAGGCACAACCGCTCCAAGCCGAGCTTGTGATCGAGAACGAAACGGGCCGCGAGGCGCATGTGGCCAATGCCGCACTTTCGACCACCGTGCAACGCGACCTGTGGGACCTTCTCCATGAACAGTCGCCGGGCAAGGACCAGCACATGCTGGAAGGCAGCCAGGCCACAGCAGACTTCCGTGCAACAGACGTGTCGCGCGCCTTTGATGTTTTGCGCACACGGCTGCGCCAGACTGCAAAGCAAAACGGATGGGTAAATATCGGGGTGGCAAGCCCAACTGCGGGCTGCGGCACGACGTTTACAGCCACCAATCTGGCGGCCAGCCTCGCACGGGTCCCCTCATCGCGCACCGTCTTGATGGACTTCAACATGCGTGATCCCGGAATCGCAACTGCGCTGGACATGGACCCCAACGCGGCGGGAAGTCTTCGTGACTTTCTGGCAGGTAATGTAGCGATCAGCGACTATATCCTCAGAGCCAGCAGCACGTTGGCTGTCGGTCTGGGGGCCACGCCGCTGGTGGATGCGGCCGAAATTATGCAAGATCCTGACACGGCTATCAGCCTTGCAGAGATGCGCGCGGCCTTGCGCCCCGACATCGTACTCTATGATCTGCCCCCATTGCTGACCTATGATGATACCGCTGCCTTCCTGCCACAGCTGGACGGCATCCTTCTGGTTTCGGACGGCACGCAGACGATGGCAAAACACCTTGCCGAGTGCGAGCGTGTCTTGGCCGATCAGGTGCCGCTGCTGGGTGTGATCCTGAACCGCGCCCGCGCGTCGAGTATCGAGCGGTATTGACCTGAGCGTAAACCAACGTCTTTGCGCCGGGGCCTAAACTGCCATATAATGGCCTGAATTTAACTGTATTGCGATACTAACGCCGCCCGTCCGAGGCGGCCCGTCCGGTTTAAAGGGCACTCACAACGGTCGAGCGAGGCAAACATGGGTCCGATCTATACATGGCAGGATTTCCTGGACATGACCCGGCGACGGCTGGTTGTCATTTTGGTTGTGATCGTTCTGGGGTGCATCGGTTCGTTCTATTGGGCGATGAGCTATGTCCACCTCTATGAGTCGTCCGAAGTCATTCAGGTAGAGCAACCCAAGATCAATGACGAGTTGGCCCGCTCGACAGTAGAGGGATCATCAGCGCGGCGGTTGCAGCTGATCCAGCAACAACTCATGGCCCGCGCGAGCCTTGAGAAAATTATCGAAAAGTACAATATTTACAGCAACCTGACCGCTCTCAAACCCAGCGAGAAGGTACAGCTGCTGCGCGAAAGTGTGTCCATCAACGGTGTAGCCGCCGCACGCGAAGGCTTTGAGGATGATGGTACCATTTCGGTCCTCACGATCACGGTACAGATGGAGGAGGCGCAGCTGGCGCGCGATGTCACCCACGAATTTGCTGAACAGACCCGTGCCCTGATGTCCGCCCAGCGTCGTGAACAGACCGAACTAACGCTGGCGTTTTTCGAACAACAAGAACAGGTCGTACTGGATAACATTGCGTCACTGGAAGCCGGTCTGGAGGCGTATCGCCTCGAAAACGATCTCACCCTTGAAGGCGGGATCGAATTTCGCATGAACGAGATGGCACAGCTGAACGAAGCGATTCTCGGTCTGGACCGTGAGATCATCTCGGTCCAGTTGGCGCGTTCGCAGATTGACCGCACTGGCCGCGCCTCCACGGTCGAGCGTGAGGAGCGCGAGTTGGACGCACAGCTTCAGACATTGACCCAACAGCGCAGCCTGCTGGACGCCCGCCGCAACGGCTTGCAAGAAGCCATACAGGGCTCCCCCGAGATCCAGCGCACGCTGGCTGATTTTGAGCGCCGGATGGAGCAATTGCGCGCGCAACTTGAGGTCATTTCCACCCGCCGCAACGAGGCGCAGGTGGGCTTCAACCTTGAACGGGGCGCACAGGGCGAGCAGCTCACGACGATCGAAGAAGCGCGCGTGCCCGATTACCCGATCACCATGAGCAAGAAAAAGCGTGCAATCATGGGTGCCATCGCCTCAACCGGCCTGGCGTTTATCATTGCGTGGTTGCTCGAATTGCGCCGCCCTGTGATCCGGTCGGCCCGTCAGATGCAGCGTGAAACAGGCATCCTGCCTGTCGTCTCCATCCCCGAGCTATCGCCGAAATACCAAAATTCAAAATGGCGCGCAGCACGCGATAAACGCCGCGCTGCGGGTCAGGCGGGACGTGCCGCGCGTATGGCGCGGAACAGCTGATCAGCCCAGAGCGGTCAGTGCTGCAATCGCATCACGGTTAAACCAAAGCGCCAGCGCCCCCAGCGCGCCCGCCCCCAGCGCGTAGGTCACATCATGGCGTATGTCCCATGCGTCATGCTTTCGCGCCAGCCAGATCATCACCGGATGGGTCAGCAGATGCGCCACCCCGATCCCCACAATCGCGCCAATCAGCCCGAACAGGGTCACACCCGCAATCAAGCAGGTGATCTGGAACACTGCGCGGCTGGCCGACACAACAAAGAACCGCCGCGAATCCCCCGCCGCCAGCGCCGCCTGATCATAGCTCATCCCGATCACCTGCGGGATCTGCGCCACCGCCAGCAGCGTCACAATGCCCCCCGCCAGCCCGTAGCGCGCATCATAGAGCAGCCCCACCACCGCAGGTCCGGCGAAGGCCATGAGCAGCAGCAGCGTCAAGATCACCCCACTGATGCCCGCGCGCAGCTTGGCGATCTTGCGCACCTCGTGGCGCGCATCGCGGTAGACGGGGATCATCACCCGCCCTGTCACCGCCGTGCCGAGCTGCATGGCAAAACTGGCCAAGAAAAACGCGATGTTATAGATGCCGAGACTCTCGAGGCTCAGGTATTTGCCCAGCACCGCGCGGTCGCCCTGGGACGCGAAAAACCAGAACGCCGTGCTCAGGAAAATCCATTTGCCGAAGGTAACCAATTCCTTCACCGCGGCATACTCCCAGCGGAAGCGGTTGGCAGGCCCCGGCAGGAAGCTCCACGTCAGCGCCAGCTTGGCCAGCGGCCCCACCACGCCGCCGATCACCAGCGCCAGCACCGATTGCAGCCACCACGCCAGCGCCACCATTACCACCAAACCAATCAGCTGCGAGGTCAGGTCAAGCAGCGTCAGCCGCCCCATCATCAGATGCCGGTGCGCCGTCTCAATCCGCGTCGGGTTGAAGCCCGTCACCAGCAGCGCCAGCGCCGCAATGGGGAGATATGTCACCAGTTCCGGCGCATCATAGAATGCGGCAAACGGCACGGCCAGCGCGCTGGCGATCACCCACAGGCAGATCCCGCGGATCACCTGAATGCTCCACGCGGTGTTGAGGAAATCCGGGTCATCGCCCCGCTTGCTCTGCGCGATCGACGGTGCGATGCCCACGTCAGAGAACAACATCAACCCCACTGTCACCAGCGATATGAGCGCCATCAGGCCAAAGGCTTCGGGAAACAGCAGCCGCGTCAGGATCAGGTTGGACACCAACCGCAGCCCCTGACTGCCGCCGTAACCCAGCAAAATCCACGATGTACTGCGGAACACCCGCGCCATCAGACGCCCGCCGCGCAGTTCCTGCAAAAGACCACCCATTTGCCGCATTCATCCCTGCTTTTGCACCTACACAGTGCTAACGCCCCCGCGCCCCTTGTGCCAGTACCAAGCGGCCCTGTAGAACCGATGCACGCCACAAAGGACGCGAACGTTGAACATCGCCTATATCCTCAACAGCTATCCCCAGCCCAGCCACAGCTTCATCCGCCGTGAAATTCGCGCGCTGGAGGCGCAGGGCCACAGCGTCACCCGGCTGGCCATGCGTGCGGGGGATGCGCCGCTGGTCGACCAACAGGATCTGGAGGAAGCGGCGGCGACCCAATACGTCCTGCGTGCAGGCGCCGTGGCGCTTCTGAAGGCCGCGGCGCTGAACTTCTCCCTCGCGCCGCGCCGCTTTGCCGCGGCCACAGCGCTGGCGTGGCGCTGCGGGCGGCGCTCCGAGGCCGGCGTTCTAAAACACCTGATTTATCTGGCCGAGGCCGCCTATGTCGCCAAGGTCTGCGAAGCCGCAGCGGCAACCCATGCCCACGCGCATTTCGGCACCAATGCCGCCGCTGTTGCCATGCTGTCCCATGCGCTCGGCGGGCCTGAGTACAGTTTTACCGTCCACGGCCCCGAGGAATTCGACGCCCCCCGTGCCCTATCGCTGGGTGAGAAAATCGCGCGTTCCAAATTCACCGTGGCGATCACCAGCTACGGCCGCAGCCAGCTGAGCCGCTGGGCTGGCCCCGCCCATTGGGACCGTATCAAAGTGGTCCATTGCGGCGTGGACACCGCCCGCTTTCCTGCCCCGCTGCCCCTGCCCAAGGGTGGCCCCCGCTTTGTCGCCATCGGCCGCTTTGTAGAGCAGAAAGGCCAGTTGCTGGCGCTGGACGCAATGGCAGAGCTGGTCAAAACCCACGCGGACGCGCATCTGACCCTGATCGGCGACGGCGAGATGCGCCGCGAGATCGAGAACCGCATCAACGATCTGGCCCTGACCGGCCACATCACTCTCACGGGCTGGGTCGACGAGGCGCGCATCCTGAAGGAACTGCAAAACGCCCACGCCCTGCTGATGCCCAGCTTTGCCGAGGGTCTGCCCATGGTGATCATGGAGGCGATGGCCGCAGGCCGCCCTGTCATCGCCACCTATATCGCGGGCATTCCCGAACTGGTGCAACAGGGCGCAACCGGATGGCTGGTGCCTGCGGGCGATGCCACAGCACTTGCCGCCGCGATGGCCGATCTGGCCAACACGCAGCCCGAGCGCCTGACCGGGATGGCACAGGCCGGCCGCGACCGCGTGCTGGAACGCCACAATGTTCAGACAGAGGCCGCAAAACTCGCCGCGCTGATCGCGGGCTAGCGCCCCCGCGCCCAGCGCTCCTGCTTGCGGTGCGGCAGCCGGACGGCCACTCCCACAACAGCAAATGCCGCAAAGCCTAGCGGATCGCGCAAAGCGCGCCGCCAAAACGGTGGCGCATCCGAAGGCACGGGATCATGGTTGTCCCAGAGCGCGGGAAACAGCGATTTCACCTCCGCCACACCGATGTCCTGCCGCCGCCGCACACGGATCAGCGGCCCTGCGCCCTCGATCATCGGCCATTCATAGGTGGCAGGCACACGGTGGCGCTCTTGTGGCTTGAAGCTGAGCCGCACGAAAGTA
>TARA_R110002020_G_scaffold5803_4_pt1 | contig 19867 bp, 20 predicted proteins | sample TARA_R110002020 | Tara Oceans TARA_R110002020 (sample SAMEA4396489) | marine metagenome | biome: Westerlies Biome; feature: [MES] marine water layer (ENVO:01000295) within the mesopelagic zone...; material: water (ENVO:00002006), including particulate matter (ENVO:01000060) such...
CGATAGCTGAACATATAGAGAGAGATGTGTCATCAGTCATCAATTGGATAGAGAGAAACATAGGCTTCTCTGATAATCAAAAGAAAGAGGTGGAGGCTTCTCTGGAACTACGGGCGAAGCCCTATTGGAGAGAACTGGAGCAACAGTTTGACAGTGATGAATTAGATATGTTTGAGTTTCACTTCAAAAAGATGTGGGCTCAATTTAAGGATGATGTGTTCCATACTGAAGAAATGCAGATTATAGACACCATCAAATTGGAAATATTAATGAACCGTATCCTCAAGAGCCAACAAAAGACCAAAACAGAGGTTCGCAACATAAAACTATTGATCGAAGTAGAAAAGGAACAGGAACCAGCAGATAGAGATAAAGACTACATAATGTCGTTAGAGCGACAAATAGCAGTTTTGCGAGCGTCGCAAGAAACGCTATCTAGGGATTACAAGGATCTTCAGGCACGGAAAGCAACAATGCTTAAAGATCTAAAGGGAACTAGAGAGCAGCGAATTAAACAAATTGAGGACTCTAAGTTAACGTTTGCTTCTTTAGTGAAGCAGATCGCAATAGACCCAAATTTTAGAAATAAAATAGGAATAGAAATGGAAAAAATGAGATTGGCCACAGAAGCCGAGAAAGAGCGTTTATCAGAATACACGAATTTTGAAGATGGTATAGTGGACCAACCGTTTTTAACAGATACTACAGTAAAGGGAGACTAGCATGAAAAAGGCAGTTGTATTTGGAGCTACCGGACAGGATGGAAGTTATCTAGCAGAATTGTTGTTGGATGAGGGATATGAAGTTGTCGGTGTCACTAGAAGAAGTAGCGTTGACACAACGGAAAGAATAGAGAACGCAATTGATAAGTATGGATCGCAGTTTATTGTTGTTGAAGGCGACGTTACCGACGCTTTCTGTGTTTCCGACATTATAAACAAGTATGAACCGGATGAAGTTTATAACTTAGCAGCACAGTCCCACGTTGGAACTTCTTTTAAGCAACCAACGCTAACATGGGAAGTTACAGCAGGAGGATGTTTAAACATTCTGGAAGCGATTCGCGTTTCTCCAAGAAAAAACGAAATAAAGTTTTATCAAGCGTCTTCCAGTGAAATGTTCGGAAAAAACTATTCCGTATCTAACAGCCACCCAAGTGTAGGGGATAGCCTAGTTGGAACCTCGCCTCCGATAAAATATCAAAACGAAGAGACGCCCTTTATTCCGCAGTCTCCATATGCGGTAGCTAAACTTGCAGCTCACCATCTAGTGAGAATTTATCGTGATAGCTATGGCATTTTTGGATCTAATGGTATTCTTTTTAATCACGAAAGCGAAAGACGTGGAGAAAATTTTGTCACAAGGAAGATTACTAAGTACGTAGCTATCCTTATTGACAGCATGGAGTCCGAGAAGGTGTCTCCTAGCGACGTTAGCTCTAAGGACGATGAAAACCTCGTGTGGACTCCCAACGCTTACCAGTCGCACTCTGAGACGATTTATCCAAAGCTTAGACTTGGAAATCTGGAAGCTAGAAGAGATTGGGGTCACGCAAAAGATTATGTGAGAGCTATGTGGCTTATGTTACAGCAGGAAGAGCCAGACGATTATGTCGTGGCAACCGGAGAGACTCACAGCGTAAAGGAATTTTTAGAGCACGCCTTTAGGAGGGTTGGAATCCTTGATTGGTCTAAGTATGTATATATCGACCCAGAATTCTTCCGACCAGCAGAAGTTGATTTTTTATTAGGGGACGCATCTAAGGCTAGAAAAAAACTTGGATGGGTTCCGGAAATAACGTTTAACGAACTTGTTGAAAAAATGATAGATGGAGATTTAGATGAGGAATTACTCGGACCCTATCTACAAGCAGTTCAGGACTGATGTCCTAAAAAGAGATAAGTTTACTTGTAAGATGTGCAAAGCTAAAGGTAAACGTACTAGGCTTCACGTTCACCACATAAGGAAATGGGCTAGTGCTTCATCGTTAAGGTATGAAGTAAGTAATGGTATAACTCTTTGTTATTCTTGCCATAAAGAAGTTTCCGGTAGCGAAACGCATTATGAAAGTTACCTTTTGGGACTTTTGGAGGAATAATGAAAAGTATTTTACCAGAATCCCTTGGTGGACAAATGTCAGACATAGAAAGGCAAAAGCTTTTTGAGTGGGTTTATGATAGCGAACCTTTAATTACCGTCGAGGTGGGTGGAGGAGAGGGTGGTGGTTCAACTTTTCAAATAGCAGAAGCCTTAGCAAAACTTAAAGATGAGGGGAAGTGTGAGCCTTCTATATTTTTAACAGCAGATCCATATAATAATGAAGCTCAAAACTTATACCTTGGTTGCGATAGATATAAAGACTTTATGAAGTTCTTTAGCTACTCGTCAGCATTTAGGTTTGTTTTTAACGAAGATTTTCCACCCCCCGACTTTATTTTTTTTGACGGCCCAGATAAAGCCGACTTTAGCCTAATGGAATTTATTTATTTTGATGAGTTAGCGGAAAGTGGTTGCAAGTTTGTTTGTCACGATTGGGAAACAGGAGTAAGACATTTTGATAACAAGACTTGTGAAAAGGCTAGACTATTAAGACCTTATTTAGAAAGCTTAGATACATGGGAAACCGTAGAATACCTTTCCGGAATGCGTGGTGAGTGGCCAAATGATCAGGACGAGGTTATTTCTGTGGGATTAATATGTATGGTGAAAAAATGACACACGGAGATTAAACACATGGCGAAAAACACACCCAACTACACAGTAATACAAGACACAAGAGAAAAAGAAGGATGGTATTTTTCCGAATATGATAAATGTTCGGGAATGGAATTAGGAACACTAAAAACAGGAGATTACACACTTAAAGGTTTTGAGGAGATGGTGTGCATAGAGAGAAAAGCTAGCACATCGGAAATAGCTCAAAATCTTGGAAAGAAGAAGGCTCCATTTCAGGCGGAGATGGAGAGGATGAAGGAGTATCCATTTGCATTTTTAATATGTGAATTTTCTATGGATGATTTACTACGTTTTCCGGAAGGATCAAACGTACCAAAAAACGCTAGATCTCAGGTTAGGATTACTGGAAAATATTTACTAAAGTGTTTAGTAGAATTTCAGTTATGGTATAATGTAAAGATTCTACTTTGCGGAAGCAAGAAGAACGCTTTCCTAGTAACAAATAGCATTTTTAAAAGATTAAATGAGATGTTTCATGAACCGACGAAGACCGAATAGAACTCAGGCAACGTCAGCATTGTCAAATTTGCACGACTACGGGATTTTTATGCAATCTCGCGAGATTTTTCTTTGTAGTTCTGCCGACGAAGACAATGGTATTGATCACAAGGTTGCCGCTACATTTATAAAGAATTTAAAACTCCTAGAGTCCGTTAATTCAGATCCGATAACAATACACCAATATAGCATCGGTGGCGATCAGGGTGCGGGATTTGCTATTTACGACGCTATCAAAAATAGCGATTGCAAGTTCATATATATATGTTATGGCTACGCAGCATCTATGGGTAGTATTATTCCTCAGGCTGTTGTAGGAAAGGGTATTCGGGTTACGCAACCTAACTGCGAATGGACCATCCATGAAGGCAGTGCGTGTTTTGACGGCACCACAAAGCAAGTTATTTCAAACGCCGAGGCTTTAAAGAGGTCTAGAAATATGATGTATGAAATATATAACAGAGCCTGTAAGGGGGGTTCTTTCTTTAGGGGAAAAACTCTAGAGGAAATAAAAAATGTTATTAAGAGAAGATTAAACGCAAAAGAAGACTGGATTATCTATGGAGACGAGGCCGTGAAGTATGGTTTTGCGGACGGTGTATACGGAAAAGGAAAGTATAAATCAGTAGAACATATAAAAGACAGAATTGAATGAAAAAAGAAATAATAGAAAGAACAATAGAAGACGCATGGCTTGGTGTCGATATATCAGAAAAAGATCTATTCAACCCAATGGACTTTGTATTTCAGGATGGCGTTAGTAACGATAAATTACTTGAACGCATTGCATGGTTAATGATGCGACCCGAGTACTTTTACTTTACTTGTAAATACATATTAAATATAGAGCTTTCCCCATTTCAATCTCTCATACTTAACGAAGTTTGGAATAAAAAGTTTCCCATGTTAATTGGAAGTCGTGGTATGGGTAAGTCGTTCCTCCTTTCTGTATATCCGCTACTTCGAGCACTCTTCATGCCAAGAAGAAAAATTATTGTTGTGGGTGCCGCGTTTAGGCAGTCTAAAGTTTTATTCGAGTATATGGATACAATATGGAAAAACGCTCCCGTATTAAGAGATCTATGTGACAATAATAGTGGGCCTCGCAGAGATGTGGATAGATGTGTAATGCACATTAATCAAAGTACTATAACATGTCTCCCTCTTGGTGATGGATCTAAAATTAGAGGTCAAAGAGCAAACGACATTATTGCTGATGAATTTGCATCTATACCAAGAGATATTTTTGAAAATGTTGTTGCCGGTTTTGCCGCCGTTAGTGCTTCACCTATAGAAAACGTAAAGCAAAAAGCTAGAAAAAAGAAAGCAAAGGAGCTTGGTGTTGAGCTGGAAGAAAATTTAGCTATTAATACCGAGGCTCAAAAAAGTAACCAAATAATTTTGTCAGGAACGGCTTATTATGACTTTAATCATTTTTCTCAGTACTGGAAGAGATATAAAGCTATAGTTCAAAGTCAGGGAAGTGAATATCACTTAAAAGAAATATTTAATGGCGAAGTACCTAATGACTTTGATTGGAAAGAGTATTCCGTGATACGTATGCCGGTTCACGTTATACCAGATGGATTTATGGACGAGGGGCAGGTTGGAAGAGCTAGGGCAACAATCCACTCTGGAATTTTTCAGATGGAGTATGGAGCTTGTTTTACTACAGATAGTCATGGATTCTTTAAGAGATCCCTCATAGAGTCTTGCGTAGCCTCAGAGATGGACCCCATTAAACTTCCGAGTGGAGAAGTATATTTCGACGCACAGTTAAGAGGAGACCCAAACAAGAGATATGTGTTTGGCGTTGATCCAGCTTCTGAAGTAGATAATTTTAGTATTGTTGTTATTGAGTTAAACGGAGATCACAGAAGGGTTGTTCATTGTTGGACTACCAATAGGAGGCAACATAAAGAACAGTTGAAAACTACTCTGGTTGACGAGGATGATTTTTACTCCTATTGCGCTAGGAAGATCAGAGACCTAATGAAGGTATTTCCCTGCGTAGAAGTGGCTTTAGACGCTCAGGGTGGCGGTATAGCGGTCATGGAGGCGTTGCACGACAAGGATAAGATTAAAGAGGGTGAGGTCGCTATTTGGCCAGTCATAGACTATGACAAACCACAAGACACGGATGACGAACCCGGACTTCATATTTTGAAAATGTGCCAATTCGCTAAATACGATTGGTTGGCGGCAGCTAATCACGGCTTAAGAAAAGACTTTGAAGACAAGGTGTTATTGTTTCCGTTTTTTGATTCAGTTAGTTTGGGATTATCTAGCGAAGAAGATCAGAGAGAGGGTAGAATATATGATACCACAGAAGACTGCGTGATGGAAATAGAGGAATTGAAAAATGAACTTTCAATGATAATTGTCAAGCAAACTGCAACTGGTAGAGAAAGGTGGGATACTCCCGAAACCAAAACTGGAGCTGGAAGAAAAAGCAGACTAAGAAAAGACAGGTATTCATCGCTATTGATGGCTAACATGTCGGCTAGACAAATGGCAGTAGAAAAAACAGTCAAGGAGTTTGGTCACTATGGAGGATTTGCCGCAAAGCAGGAGAAGGAGTCTGATTCGGGACCACTATATAGCGGACCCGCTTGGTGGACAGAAAATATGGGCGATATTTATTAATTCTGTGTATCATATAGTAATGCTATTAACAATACTATTATCCGAAAGGCAATACAAATGGCTCAAGAACCCTCATACCTAACATGGGACAACGATTCTGAGAGAGAAAAAGCATATGCAGACTCCGCAGACAACGTAAATGCCTACGAAGGTATACAGAAAGCGTTTGCTTACGATAATAGAACCTTCTTGGATATTGAGACATATCGTTCTGTTCGTCCCGGCTTTGATAGGTCGGATTACAACGCCTTTCGACCCGGTGAGGCAATACCCTCAAAGCAGAAAAAAATCATCAAGATGTGTATGCAAGCTTATGATAAAGTTGGCATCGTTAGAAATGTTATAGATCTTATGGGTGACTTTTCCGCCCAAGGTCTCACTATAGTTCATCCCAATAAAACCATAGAGAGATTTTTTAGAAAATGGTTTACGGAAATCAACGGAGCGGAAAGATCAGAAAGATTTTTAAACTACTTATATAGATGCGGTAACGTTGTAGTAAAAAGAAGAACCGCTAAGATAAATAGGAAAAAAGAAAAAGAGCTTCGCAGAGCAAGTGCAGCAGACATGGCTATCGAAGACATGAAGGTCAAAAGAAGAGAGATCCCTTGGTCATATGACTTCTTGAATCCTTTGGCTGTAGAGGTATCCAACCCTCAGGTAGCGAACTTTATCGGGGATATAGATTATGTTCTTAAGTTATCTAAGAATACTCTTAATTCGTTCATGGGTTCTAAAATACAGTCTCCTCCAAAATTGTTGCCGGTAGAGGTTAGAAAAGCCTTTGAAAGAGGGGAGAAAGTTATACCTCTAGACAAGGATAAGGTGGATGTATATCACTACAAGAAGGATGATTGGCATTTGTGGTCAAACCCAATGATATACGCTATTCTTGACGATATTGTCATGCTAGAAAAAATGAAGCTTGCGGACATAGCTGCTCTAGATGGGGCGATATCAAATATTAGACTTTGGACTCTGGGTGACTTAGATCATAAAATTATCCCTACAAAAGCAGCAATCAATAAGCTGAGAGACATCTTGGCTAGCAATGTTGGGGGCGGAACAATGGATTTAGTATGGGGGCCAGAAATTGACTTCAAAGAAAGCAGCACACAGGTATTTAGATTTTTGGGCTCGGAAAAGTACCAGCCTGTTCTCACTAGCATCTATGCTGGTCTTGGCATACCTCCAACCCTCACGGGGGCTTCGCATGGCGGTGGTTATAGTAACAATTATGTCAGCCTTAAGACTCTTATCGAGAGACTGGAATACGGAAGAGAAATCTTAAAACAGTTTTGGCAAAAAGAGATAGCTATAGTACAGAAAGCTATGGGCTTTAGATTTCCAGCGGAGATTCATTTCGATTCGATTGTATTGTCAGACGAGGCGGCTGAGAAACAACTCTTGATCCAGTTGGCGGATAGGGATATTATTTCCCAAGAGACTCTGCTTGAAAGATTTAGAGAGATGCCGGGAATTGAAAAGATTAGGGTTCGCAGAGAAGAAAGAACTAGAGTTAACGATGCTCTTTCTCCCAAAAAGGCTGGCCCATTCCACAACCCTCACCATAAAGAAGATATAGCCAAAATGGCCATGACTAAAGATGCATTAGATACAGACATATATCTTAATAGCCTAGGCCTTCCTCCATCTGAGGTTCAGCAGATTAATGAAATGCAGAGAATGGAAACTGAGCAACCTTCAGATACCAGACCTCAAGAGGTTCCAGAAAACCCAGAAGGTGGTAGACCCGACTTCTCTAGAGATTCACAGAAACGAAAGCAGAAAAGAGTTCTACCTCGAAGTAAGTCTACTACTAGTGTTTTATGGGCATATGAAGCTCAAAAATCAATTTCAAGTCTTGTTACCCCAATGGCTCTTGCTCATTTTGGGAAGAAGAATGTCAGAAGTCTTACGAGGTCTGAGTTCGACCAACTTGAATATTTAAAGCTATGTATATTAACTGGCACAAAGCCGTTTATGGAGATTGATGCCGAGGTAATAAAGTCTCTTATTGATATGAATACTAGACCATCTGAAGCTTTTACTCAAACAGTAGAAAAAGACATTTCTGAATTTGTGGAAACACAGAATAAAAAACCAACTGTAGACGAAATGAGGCTGATTTACGCTTCGGCTTTCTCTGAACTGGCTGGTTTTTAGCCAAAAAAAACATAAAGATTATTTTTTTGTGTATTATCCAGTAAGGAGAATGCATATGAAAGTATATTCACAAGAAATTACAGATGGGCTTGAACAAGCATTGCAGGATAATTCCACAATAGCTTACGCATCCCCCGTTTTAAACTACGTCCCCTCTGAACAAGAAATACAAAAAACAGAGAAATTTTTTGGATCAGTAGCTGAGAATAAAGAACAGCTAGATCTATATTATTTAAGCTCTGTTTTGGTTAGCACCGGCTGGAATAAGAATGACGATGTTTTCGACCCAAAAGAAACATGGGAAGCAAGACAGACGCCAGAAGACAAGCAGTTCAATTTTATGCACGATGAAAGTGATATCATTGGACATATAACAGGTAATTATGTTGCGGACTTTGAAGGAAACGCCATCGAAGATAACGATGAAACGGCACCATCACAGTTTAACATAGTAACTACCGCTGTACTTTATAACAGTTGGAGTGACCAGTCTCTTAGAGACAGAATGAACAATATCATAGAAGAAATTGAGGAAGGTGACAAGTGGTTTGTATCTATGGAATGTCTTTTCCCAGACTTTGATTATGCTCTTCGCAACAGCGAAGGCGAGACCAAGGTCGTAAGAAGAGAAGATGCTTCTGCGTTCTTAACGAAACATTTAAGGGCGTATGGTGGTACTGGCCAATATGAGGGATATGCGGTGGGTCGCTTATTAAGAGATATTTCTTTCTCTGGCAAGGGCTTGGTATCCAAACCCGCCAACCCCCGAAGTGTCATTTTAAAGGAAACGCAGAGATTTAACGAAACTGAATCTAGATTAGTGACTGTTTCATCTATTAAGGAGAACAAAATGTCAGACATTTTAGAAAAACAAGTCGAGGAGCTAAAAGCCGCGTTGGCCGAAGCTCGTTCGCAAAGTGAAAAAATGCAGTTGGAAATGGAAGAAAAGAGAGATGAAGCTATCAAAGCACAGCTTGAATCTTTTGAATCCACCGTTTCCGATAAAGACGAGACAATTGCTTCGCTCGAATTGCAAATTACCGAAGTCAATGACAAGGTAGTTGCTTTGGAAGAAGCTCTTTCGGGAGCCGAAGCCGGTAAAGAAGAAGCCATTGCAGAAGTTGAAGCTATCAAGAAAGCCGCCGCTAACGAAAAACGAACAGCAGCACTCGCTGAAGCCGGACTCGATGAAGAAGAAATCGAAGAAGCTATGGCAAAATTCGGTGATTTTGATGACGAGACCTTTGATTTCGTTGTTGCAAAAATGAAGAAAAAGGGAGAATTTCCTCCCAAGAAAGACGACAAAGAAGACAAAGATAAAGATAAAGATGAAGAAGCCTACATGAAAAAAAGGGCTTCCGATGAAAAGGCCGATGAAGAAGTTGATGACGCCGAGGCAGAAGCTAATGAAGAAGTTCTCGACAGTGTAGAAGCTGACGAAGACGTAGCTCTTGCAGAAGCCGTTGACGAAGATGATCCGGCACACGATCTTAGAGCTACTGCCAGTGATTGGTTTGGCTCTCTTCTAAAATCAACCGCTAATATTCAAGAATAAATAGCTTTTATAAGGAGAACTTAAATGGCTCTTAAATCAGATAGAAATGAACTTCAAACCGATATTAGCTTCTTCATGAATGAAGCGGCTACCAGAGGTCTTGTCGTAAGTATGTCTACTGGTGGTAGTGGTGCAGCCCTCGATCAGGGAACTGCTTTGGTCACAGCCACAGTAGCCTCAGGTAAACCCCCAATGGGGATTTTACTGAATGACATGGTAGATATTGATCTTACCCGTCAACATTTAAACCAGCACAAAGACGAAATACAAAAAGGTGGTAAGGTTACTATCCTCCGTAAAGGTTGGGTTGTTACCAATTCACTGACGTGTACTACTGATCCTGTAGCTGGACAAGCCGCTTTTATTACCACTGGTGGTTTTATCTCAAATAGTGGAACCCAAAATGCAGTGGCAGACCAAAGTGGTACTACTACTTCTGTGATCGGCGTCTTCTTGTCCGCTAAAGATCAAGACGGTTATGCTAAGGTAGAAATTGATCTACCCGGCACACCGGTTCGTGACAACCAAGGCTAAACCCTAAAAGGAGAATATAATGACTATTAAAACTCGACCTTCCGAAGAGTTTATCGAACTTCTCAGAAAATCTGGTAGTTCAGATAAAGTCGTTGCGTTGGAAGCGCAGCGCGAAATCGCGAAAGCTTTGGAAACTCCTTTGCGTAAGGGTGTCCTCTTTGGCGATGTTGTAACATCAATTTATGAAGCTATGCCGCTCGAACCCGGCGCCACCCCAGAGTTCCCATTGGACCTCTTGGCTCCCGGCACTGAAAATGAGCACATTGCTTATACTAATCCCGGCCACGGTCGTATTCCAGAACGTAGCGTTGAAGGTGATTACGTAATGGTTAACACTTACGGTATTACTAGCTCGATTGATTTCTTGCTTAAGTATGCTCGTGAGGCTAACTGGAACGTTCTTGCTCGCGCTATGCAGGTTTTGGAATCGTCCTTTGTCAAGAAGATCAATGATGATGGTTGGCATACGCTTTTAGCTGCTGCCGTTGACCGCAATATTTTGGTATATGATGCCGATGCTGCTGCTGGTCAATTCACCAAACGTCTTGTATCTCTCATGAAGACCGTCATGAGACGTAATGGTGGTGGTAACAGCGTTACCGCTCCGGGTCGTCTTAGCGATCTTTACCTATCACCTGAAGCTATCGAAGACATTCGCAACTGGGGTGTAGATCAGCTAGACGAAGTTTCACGACGTGAAATCTACGTTGCTGGCGATGACGCTGCTCCATTAGTGAGAATTTTCGGCGTTAATCTTCACGACCTGTTTGAGTTTGGTGATGGACAAGAGTATCAGACTTATTTCACCAGCGATCTTGGTGGCTCACTCGCCACTGGCGACGTTGAACTTGTTATTGGTATTGACCAAGCTGCAAATGATAGCTTTGTTATGCCTGTCAAGAGAGACGTTGAAGTCTTTGAAGACGAAGCTTTGCATCGTCACCAGAGACAAGGCTATTATGGCTGGGCTGAAATTGGTTTTGGTGTCTTGGATAATAGAAGGGTCCTTGGTGGCTCATTCTAGGATTTAACACATCAAAGAATCAATAAACCGTTCTATTGGAAACAATAGGGCGGTTTTTTTGTGTATTAATATAGTAGTAGCCCAATTTCCCACATAAGGAGCTCAATATGGAGCTTATAGTAAAAACAAGTGACATTCCGGGAGATAGCAGTTACAAAGATGGGGATATTGTTCAGGCCTTTAGTAACGATAGAATCCATATGTGTCACGCCGATATGATCTGCTCTCCAGAGGCCTTTCCTCTAGACGCCGTCACGGGGCTAAGAACCAACGACGGACTTTTAATGAAGTTTACAGAGGCAACCTCTAAGTTTAAGTTTATTAGATTAAATGCTAATGAGCTAAAAAGAATAAACCTTATGGACTCCTCAGAAGATATTATTTCAAATACTGCAAACGCAAATGGTGAAAGAATTGACATTCATGAGTTTTTAAAGATTAGACTATCCTTTGCTAACCATAAGGTATTTGGAAGCTCCGGAGCGGAAATTTGGTATGGCGGTAGTAGGCAGTATAGCGTCCAAGATATATGGAATGATATAGAGACTCACACAGATAACTTAATGGTGGATCATTCTAGTTGGCCTTTTACCGAATTAGAAAAGCGGCATTTCTTAGCATTGAATGCCTGCACTCACGGACACGCCCATGATCACACAGACTTTCCAAGCCACGCAGCTTGCTTAGACTGCACCTGCGGCTGTGATTTATCAGAAGTTGCGGGGAATTTTGTTAATGAAAGAAATGCTTGCGTATTTGAAGATAGTGAAGAAGCTCCAATGATAGCTATGAGAAAATATCAAGTTCCGTATTGGGACTACGCTTCAACCCTATCTTTAAACGTAGATGATATTAGAGATTTAAGCAAAGAGGTAGATGGGAGAAAAATACCTGCTGAAAGACCAACTGCTGATTTGCTGACAGTAAATAAAATAGACGCCGGTATTATTGTAACTTAAAGGGGAAAGATATGGCTACAGTAACAAAAACAATAGGTACAAGCTCTAGAGACTATTCTACCATTAGTGCTTGGGAGGCGGATCTTGACAATACGGGCGTTTACGACACGGGCGATGACGCTGTAGGTGAATGCTACGCTGACGGCACCTTTACCGACATATTAAATATTAATGGTGGAGCAACTTCAGGCTTAAGCTCTATAACCTTGCGTGCTGCTGAGGGACAAAAGCACGCTGGTACTCCGGGGGTTGGTGTAAAAATAAGTTCATCTCCGGGGTCAACACAAAACCTTATACTTTGCTCCAGCATATGTAAAATTATCATAGAAGACATAGAGATAGGTAATATGACTATGAATTCTGGCGGGCAAACGTCGATATTCAAAATCGCTAGCAGCAATACACCAACAACAGTGATTCAAAGAATGATTATACATGATGTCGATTGGCCAAGCGGGAATGGTGGCGGATTTATATTGAGAGCAGATTCAGATGTAGATTTTCAAAACTCATTTATTTATGCTAATGAAAACGACAGCAATGCTATGTATGGGGTGTATCCAGCCTCTGGCGGAACATCAGAGTGTTATAACCTTACCATATTTAAACTTAAGGGGGCTACCGCCACTTATGGAATTTATAATAACGGCTCTTTGGTAGAGGTTAAGAATTGTATCTCTTTCATAGATACGACTGGAGCTGGCTCACCAAAAGACTTTGTTCCAGCAGGAGAGGACTGGGATTATAATATTTCCGGAGATGACACAGCGGATGATGGAACCGCCGGAACAAACTCCTTTATAAACCAAACAGATAGCAATGTATTGGTTTCCACTACCACAGGCTCTGAAGATCTTCACATACTGCTGACATCAAACGCTGTCAAAAATGGAATCAACCTAACAAACACTCCGGCAGGCGTGCTATGGGATATAGACGGTAGACCAAGACCCTCGACCAGATGGGACATTGGGGCAGACCAGATAAGCTTTGCTGCTTCCGCATTAGAGAGAAAACTGAAGCTATCGTATATGAATTCGCTCTCACTGGGAGATAATTCACTAGCATCATTTTAGCAAAAACACGATAATTGTGTATAATTTTACGAATTACGCAAAATATTATTTTACAAGGAGCCGGAAATGGCTTGGACATCAGATTTAGTATTATTTGTGAGAACGCTTATAGGCGATCTAGACTCTACAAAGTACACAGATTCACGACTACAGCAGATCATAACCGTTTCGGCTTACAAGGTAAATGAGCAGGCTGATTTTGACAATAACTATTCTGTAGATATGTCTGCCAAAACCATTAGCCCCGACCCAATAACAAACGACGATCAAGACTTTACAGTTTTGACGGCTTATCAGGCTGCCTGCATGATTCTAGGTAGTGAGGTTAAGACCGAGGCTGCTAATTCCATAATGCTTAGAGATGGACCGTCGTCAATAGATCTTAGAGGTGTGACCGGAAGCCTTAATACCCTTTACAACAGTCTATGCGAAAAGTTTGAGCAGCTAATGATAGTTTACAAATCAACTAATAAAATTCATGGCCAAGCGGTACTCGGACCATACAGCCCCGGAAGTTCTGTTGTTTCCAGACAGCACTCTTACGGCGATCCTCGTTCGGGCTGGTCTAACTTTACATAAGGAGAAATAAAATGGCAGCGGACGTAGCACAAAAAGACAAAAGCGGTGACGATCAACCTAAGGGTGGTAGAGCTATAGTTAGTATCGGTGGATCAAAAGGTCTTACTGCCGCTAACAAGGTAAATTCTAATCATACATTAGAACCTTCTATAGCAAGTTCCAACATAGATGAGCCGATAGATTCCATGTTTACTAAACTCAAAGATAGGTTTGATGACTATAACACATACAGCGCATAAAGGAGTTTAATATGGCTGGAGTAGCAGAATTTACAACAGGAAGAAAGAGCAGTATTGGCACCAGTGCTGTTCAACTTACAACAAGCACAATACACGCACATAGGGGTGTTCAAATAGTGGCTGGTGCTGGCAATACCGTTACTGTATATGTGGGACCATCGACCGTAACTACCGACTCAGCAGATGGTACGGATGGTTTTCCTCTATCCGCTGGAGAAAGTGTTGTTGTTCCAGTAATTGATCCTAGTACGATATACGTTAGAGCCGCAAGCGGTTCTAGCTCCAAGGTATTTTTTATAACGGTGTAACATGGCTATTATAATACCCAGTGGTGTATTTAATATATATAACGACGCGGTAGACTTATTTGTCAGAACTGCGACGTTAGTGTATCCAGAAAAAAAAGAACAATGCCCAAATTGTTATTTAGATACTATGGGTACTCGCACTCGGTCTGTTAGCTTATACCGATCTGGAGGCCCCTACCCTTTTGATAGGGGTATGCCGTGTCCGTACTGTAATGGTAAAGGTTATAAGGCTGTTGAGGCCACAGAAGATATATCTATCAGAATATATTGGGATAGAAAAAGCTGGTATAATATAGGTATCCCTATTGATTTACCTCAAGGAGCTATACAGACAATTTGTGAAATGACAGACCTTCCCAAGATGGAAAGAGCCAAATACTTAATACCTAAAGATTATGGGAATATAAGTAATTATGAAACTATGAAATTTGTGCGATCTGGGCCTTCTTTCCCCCAAGGCTTTAAACAAAACCCAGTTAAATATGCAGTAACCTTTTGGAATAGAAACGATGGCTAAAGCATTTATTAAACTTCTAGAAAACAACGGAGAGATCACTAAAAAGATCTTGAACGCCTTGACAAAAGAGGTTAATAGATCTATGAAGAAGGTTTCTTCCAGAAAGATGCTCGCACCCCTCCAAAAAATTATCGGTGACTCGTTATCAAAAAGTCCCGAACTAGCCTCCTTAAGTGGCGGTCAGCTTAGATACGACTTTGGTATACCCGCTGGCGTAGATGTTGTTACTCCAATCATTTCAGCAGTCGTTGGTGCTATTTTCGTGCAGGCAAGTCCAGTAAATCTCGTAGGGGGTCAATTTAAGGGTTCAGTTCAGTTTCACATGCAGCCAACAGATCTCAGCAATTTACTTTCTTTGCCTCAAGGTAAGATTATAACAGAAAAAGGAGCTTCTCTTCCTTGGCTACAATGGTTATTAACCTTGGGCGACCAAATAATAATAGCAGATTTTGGAGTAGTGTATGGTACTGGACTTGGCAGGAGTGGTGGTGGTCAAATGTCCTCCGTAGCAAGACCATTTAAAGTAAACAGTACATTTTCTGGAACGGCTGATAATAATTTTGTAACAAAAGCAATATATAGAAAAAGAAAAGATATCGCTAACCTAATTAAGAGGAGCATGTAAATGGCAGATGATTACAAACATTTACGTGGCGTTTTTAACACTCAGGACGCGACTTTATCTAACATGTTATTAGAGAACATGATAACATTTTATGACTGGGGCTTTCTAGACAAGGGGGCTTTTTATAATATTGACATACCAGAATCTGGATTGTACGGTGGAGATAAACATAAATTAAGGCCAGTAGAAGACCCAAACTATAATGACGGTCAGGTTTGGGAAGCCTATAGATCTAACTGGGTTTGGGAAACAGGTGTTTCAATTGACACAGAACCCACTAGGATTTCTGGAGTTTTTATAAACAGCGCTTTTAGAGCTACTGGAAATATACAACAACCATATCACATTGACTATCCAGACGGTAGGGTCGTTTTTGATTCTGCTGTTTCAACTACCGCAACTGTGGAGTTAGAGTATTCTCACAAGTGGGTAAATGTTATACCGGCAGAAGGAGTTCCTTGGTTTAGAGAAATACAACAAGGTTCTATGAGGCCTGACAACGCTACGTTCTTACAGTTTGGTTCCGGCGATTGGGCTCAGCTTGGACAAACCAGAGTACAGCTCCCCGCTTTGGCTGTAGAGGTAATTCCACCAAAATCATTTGATGGATTCCAGCTAGGGGGAGGTCAGATGGTAAATAATGACATATTATTTTATGTGGTTGCAGAAAACCATTGGGAATGCGCTAATATAATAGATCAGATATCTTTTCAGAATGATAGAACTTTATGGTTATTTGATACCAACAAGGTGGCTATTTCTGGCGTTTATCCATTAGACTATAGGGGTGAGGTAAATGAGAACGCTCTTCCAAGTGGACTATATCCCCAATTGGTTGACGACGCCCCTAATCCTAGCGATACGTCTTATAACTTTAGGTACAAAAGGTGCTTCATATCTGATACGTCGGCTCAGGGTATTACACAGCTTTCTCCAGATCTATATGTAGGTACTGTACGCTGTTCCACTGAAGTCAAAGCAATATAATTGGGTTTTTTCTCTTTTCTGTGTATATATCTATACCAAGCCAGAGAAAGGACAGATATACGTATATCAACCGTAAAAGGAGAAAAACATGTCCAATAATAGAGTATTCTATGCATGTCAAGCGGTCGCGATTTGCAAGATGGGCCACGTACCTAGTGGTGGAGCATCAGCAAACGTAGCGTTTATTAAGGGCGTTCAGTCGGTAGGTATTTCTACCAACTTCTCCCTTGATCAGGCATTTGAGTTAGGTCAAGTTGAAATTTACCAAAACTCAGAAGAAGTTGCAGATCTTGAAGTTACCTTGGAAAAGGTGATCGATGGTGAAAAGCTTATGTATTTGTCTGCTGCTGGAAACACCGGCAAGACAGATGTTACCGGAGCTGCTGATAGTAGAAGTGATGTTTATCTAGCAATCTATAACGACGCCGTTGATGCGGTTGCCGCTACTAGACCTAGACATGTCATTATGTGTTCCGGTATGTATATTAGTTCCGTATCTTACAACTGGAGCGCAGATGGTAACGCTACCGAGTCATTGACTCTTGTCGGTAACGATAAGTTCTTTGATACATCGGGTGCTGGTGTTGTGCTATCTCCAAGTGGAGCTTGGGGTAACTCGACAGACACCGGACTTAGTGGTACTGACACGCCTGCCAGTGGTCTTATTCGTAGAACTGATATTGACCTTACTAACTCAACACTTCCAGCCGAAGCCGTTTCCCAAGGTTCTGCTAGCTCTCGACACATTAACAGCATTAACGTTAGTGCTGACTTTGGTCGTGACCAGATCATGGAATTGGGTCGGTTTGGACCTTACTACCGATATGCAACCTTCCCGTTTGAGATTTCTTCAGAATTTGAAGTCACAGCTACTCAAACAGACGAAGTTGCTATTTCTGGTACACACCCCAACCTTGTAGATCGAACGATTAAAATCCAAGATAATGCAGGTACAGTTGTAGACCTCGGAACTAAGAACAAACTTAGCTCTGTTTCCTACAGTGGTGGTGACACCGGCGGTGGAAATGTTACGATTACCTACTCTTACTCTACCTTTAACGTATTTACCGTTCAGGGTGGTGGAACATACTGGTAATGTAGCTTAGCGCGTTAGCCAATTTAGACGATACAGGAAAGTCTTGGCGAGTGCTTGACGTGGAATTAAGGAAGGATTACTTATGGACGAAGTTCATATAGAAAAAAATTTATACAGAATACTACAGGGTCGATTACGCTTTAAGCGTGACGGCCTTGTTTTATTTATACATGAACCAAGTTCTAGCCTGATATATGACTCGTATGAAATATATGACGAAGCCTATAAGCAGGCCTATAAGAATGGCGTTTATATAAAACAGGAAACTGTAGAGATATTATTAAAAAATGACCTATGGACTCCTCTTGACGATAGAGAGGCGGAAAAAACACAAAAAGAAATAGAGAGTAAAAAACTAGAGGCTTATCAAAACTATTTTAATCAAAAGGATTTAATTAGAATAAAAAGACAGATTAGCTCCTTAGAGAAAAAATATATACTCTATAAAAGCAAAAAAGATCAATTGAAGCACGTTTCTTGCGAGGGTCTAGCCAGCATAACAAGATGGAATTGGTTAATATATAATATGACGTTTTTCCCAGACGGGAAAAGATATGACTGGGAACAAATGTCAGTTCCAGACATAATGGGATACTATTCTTCTAACTCAGTATCTCAAGAGACATATAGAGCTATAGCTAGAAAAGAACCTTGGCGATCTATGTGGACGGTTGGCAAAACCACAAGCTTATTTGATGTGCCATCTTCTCAATTAACGTCTCTTCAAGGGCAGTTATGTGCATTCTCAAGAATGTATGATAACGTATTTGAACATCCGGAACAACCGCCAGAGAAAGTCGTGGAAGATGATACATGCCTAGACGGCTGGTTTATTCACCAGAAGAGAAAATCAGAGAAGATGAAGAAGGAACAGGAGGTAAAGGGGTTAATGTCTAATCCCAAGATAGCAAATGCTGGAGAAGTATTCCTCATGGCTAAAGATGATGAAGACGTAGATACCATCTATGGCATGAATGATCCTAGAGCTAGAGGGATAATTAAACAGAGGGAAAACCAAATAAAGGAGCAAGGAAGAGTTAAGCACGTAGAATTAGAAGATGTACAGTTTGACCTACATACACAAAGGAACAAACAATTTAAAGAAAGCAGGAGAAAATAATGGATGATTATAAAGTCTTATTGCAAAACTCCCTAGACTTAAAGAGGAAAAGGGAGGATAGATTTCGAGAAATATCTAAAGACAGACTTTACAAAATAGCTAAAAAGAAAATTCAAACAACAATGATTGGAGCTCTTAGCTCCATTGAAGAACATTTTAGCTTTCTTTGGGAAGCCAAGCCGGGAGAGAATCTTACTCCTGAGCAGACGCAACTTAAAGGGATTTTTGATGAAGCTAGGTCTGAGATATTAGATCGAGGTAATACGCAAATAAGAAACTTAGAGACAGAACTTTCAAATTATGAAGTTAGTTGGAAAAGGCAAACAGTTCAATTGCCGGTAACAAAAGAAGGAGAACATAATGAGTGATTTAAGAACCGTTAAAGGGAAGGACAGTGATGGAAACGAGGTTACTGTTTTGGTCAAAAAGCCTTCCGTACAAGAATACAGAGACTCGCAAATCGAGTACAATAAAACCTTTAGAAGCGCCCTAGAGTCTGGAGCTCTCCTGAAAAAGAAACTAAATGACTATATGCGAGAGCAGGGCATTTGGGATGACGAGAAGGAAAAGCAATATAATCAGTTTATTGATGACATTGCTGCAAACGAAAAGATTCTAGAAGAGGGCGGTATCGCTCTGAAGAAAGCTCGTGTCGTAGCTTTAAAGCTTAGAGATCTGCGTACAGACTTTAGATCTTTGATAGCCGAAAGAAGCGCGCTTGATAGCAATACTGCGGAAGGTCAGGCAGATAATGCCAGATTTAATTCTTTAGTCTCACTATGCATTTTAAATACCGGAACTGAAGATAAGCGATTTAACAATCAGGCAGAGTACGATAAGGTGGCAACCGAGGAGTGGGCCTCCAAGGCTGCGTCTGAACTTGCCAGTATGATCTATGAGCTTGATCCAGATTACGATAAAAACCTGACGGAAAATCAATTTCTGGTGGATTATGATTTTGCAGATGATGAGCTCAGACTTATTAATGATGATGGGCATCTCATAGATATTGATGACGACGGCTCCGAAAGGCTTGTTGACGAAAATGGAAGATTTGTAGCCTATAACGAAGATGGCGAACAATATTTTGTCAATAGAGAAGGCGAAGAAGTCAATGCTGACGGGAAAAGAAAAGTCGCCTTTTCCAACTTCTTGGATGATAAAGGCTCTCCAGTAGAGGCTCCCTCCTCATCAGAAGAGGA
>TARA_R110002020_G_scaffold222564_1_pt1 | contig 19829 bp, 15 predicted proteins | sample TARA_R110002020 | Tara Oceans TARA_R110002020 (sample SAMEA4396489) | marine metagenome | biome: Westerlies Biome; feature: [MES] marine water layer (ENVO:01000295) within the mesopelagic zone...; material: water (ENVO:00002006), including particulate matter (ENVO:01000060) such...
CAAATCACGGTTTACATCAAAAAGCCTGTTAATCAATGGATTAGCAGGCTTTTCATTTTTTATGATATCATCTGATATCATCTAAAATCAAGGCAAATGTGTGCAATTCGGTGTGCAATAAGGTGTGCAAATTATCGTAGATTTATATAGCATTTAGGCCATCTGGATGTAGTCTTTAACTAAGAATCGTTTAACTAAAAGACTTGCAAAATGCCTGTAAACAGCACCTTAGGCGTAAACTTCTTTACGCGCCCCAAAAGAAACAACCCCAACAAACTGGATATCTATTTAAGAATTACAGTCAATAAAAAGCGCTCTGAAATGAGTATAAAGCGAGATATTGATGTAAAAGACTGGGATATACTCCGGGTAAAAGCTAAAGAAACTTCAGATCAACTTATCACGCTTAACTCCTATATGGATGATGTAAAGGCTGAAGTTTTAAACGCACATAAAGAGCTGCATGCAGAACGAAAAGTAATTACAGCGAAAGCGATCAAATTACGCTATATGGGCGAAGATGAGGAGCGTATGACGCTCCTAGAGCTGGTGAAGTACCATAACGACAATATGGGATTGTCGCTAAAGCCCGGTACGATGAAAAATTACTATTCTACCGAAAAGTATATCAAGGCTTATCTCTTAGATCATTATAAGTCAGATGACTTTTTCTTGGTTGATTTAAACTACCGGTTTATAACAGAGTTTGAACACTATATACGTACCTATAAACCTAAAAAGGAAAGAAAGACTTGTTCTATAAACGGTACGCGGAAGCATTTAGAACGGCTTCGAAAAATGGTTAATCTGGCAGTAAAAATGGAGTGGTTGCCTAAAGATCCTTTTGTCAATTATAAATTGAAATTGGAACGAAAGGAACGCTGCTATTTAACCCAGCGTGAATTAGATCGTATTGAAGAAACGCACTTTACGAGTAAAGGTTACGAGCGTGTAAGAGATTGCTTTCTGTTTGCTTGTTACACAGGACTTTCCTATGTAGATTTAAAAGCATTACGAAAAGACCAATTGATTCCCGCTTCTAATGGGCGCTTGTGGGTTTATACTAAACGCGAGAAAACTAACGAATCTGTAAGGGTTCCCCTCCTGCCCCAGGCTCTGGCACTGATAAAGAAATATACAAAGGATGAGGAGTTGGAGGTCTCCGGCAAATTAATGCCTTTATACAGCAATCAGAAGGTAAACAAATACCTTAAGGAAATAATTGAAGTCTGTCAAATACATAAACATGTAACCTTCCACGTAGCCCGTCATACCTTTGCAACTACGGTTACGCTATCTAATGGAGTACCCATTGAGACTGTATCAAAGCTTTTAGGGCACACACAACTGCAAACGACTCAAATCTATGCAAGAGTACTACAAAAGAAAGTTGGAGACGATATGGATGCCTTAATGCGTAAAATGGAAGCTAAGAATACTAAAAAGTCATCTTGATCTTCGGTATGATTTGATTCACACTTACAACTAAGGGCAGGAAATTTGCAAACCAACTCACCCCCTATATTTCCTGTATCTTACAGCTGAATTATTCGATCTATTCACCGAACAATTCACTATATCTAAATGAACATTCAAAATGATCTAATTTGATCGTCTTTGATCGTCTTTGATCGTCTTTGATACTATAAAAGTATAAAAAATAATCTAAAGCCTTTAATGAGAGTAGGGTCGAAGTCAAACGCTCCTTTAAAAAGGATTCAGTCTTCAAAGTTGATTTCATAACGTGTACTACGTCCCTCTCCTTTAGGTATAAATAGTTTTTTCGCTGCCAAATCCTGAAGGTCACGCGTTGCTGTAGCTTTAGATGTTTTGGTAAGGGCAATATACTTTTTTGCCGTCATCCCCCCTTTAAACCCTTCCGGTTCTTCATCAAGCATTCGATTGACGACCTTTAATTGCCGCTCATTCAGGGAATTTCTATAGCGATCAAAAAAACGAGCTTTTCTCAAAGTAAAAGAAACAAGCTCTTCCGCTTGAGATTGCGCTTCTAAAACAGTATCGACAAAATAGATAATCCAATCGGTTATTTCATTGGACTGCTGCGCGTTTTTTAGAGCCTTATAATAGGCTTGTTTATCGTGCTCGATGGCTTTTGAAAGACTCAGGAGAACAGGGCGGTTTAAGTCTTGAGATAACGCCTTTTCAGATAATGCCCTTCCTATTCTTCCATTACCATCTTCAAAAGGATGAATGCTCTCAAAATACAGATGTGCAATCGCTGAACGGATAAGTGGTTTTTTAATAGGATTGGCTCCTTCTGGATGAGATTCATTAAACCACGTTATAAAAGCACGCATTTCATTCGGAAGCAAATGGGAAGGCGGAGCTTCAAAATGGATCTTCTCCCTGCCCCAGCTACCGGATACGATCTGCATCGGTTCGGAGTGCTTACGCCATTGCCCAGTATTAATACGTTTAGCACTCGCTAATAGCGTTCTGTGCCATTCGAATAATGCCAGGTCTGTCAAAGGTTCTGCAAAATTTTGCCTAACCTTCACCATTAAATCCCCCACACCCCGCGCCATTGGATCTTTGACCGCTTTAGGTGTACCATAACCCATATTGTTTCGTATAGAAGACATCACATCTTCCCTGCTCAGGTATTCTCCCTCGATTTCTGATGTTTTAACAGCCTCAGCAACCATTAGCGATAAGATAGCTTCCATTTGCATCGTATCTGAAAGTCCTTCCAATATACCATTAACACGCCCAGCCCTTTGGCTGAACTCAAAGAGCTTCTCTTCAATTTTAGTTGTAGTATACTTAAAATTTGGCCAGTCTTCGTGTTGCCAATTATACATGATGAGCCGATTAATCTATCTAATTGGCTCAAATATAATAAAAATATGAGCCGATTAACACTTCTAATCGGCTCATATTTTTATTTAAACCTAGAATTCGAGTTTTTCTATTCTATTATTTGTGAAAAAGTAAATTTATAGCTTGGTAAAACTTTAACGAGTATTATTACTTATATGGTATTATTTTAGTAAAAAACGTTTAGCAGCTACCCGGGGTTGGAGATTTCGAAGCACTTCCTTTTCAACTAAACATTAACTTTGATAGAAGCACGAAATTTGCTCTAACCACTGAACCGCTACTTTTGGGTAGATGCTGTTAGCGGTAGCTCTATTCTTTGAGGAATGTCGTCCTCTTTTCTCTATCAAACTCCCAGTCAGCAATTTCCCTTTTAGGGTCTCCATTTGATTTATAATATATTTCTTCGTAAGGCATTCCGTCATTATAAAACTTACAAAATAAATGTGGTTCAGATGTGTATTCGTCTCCGTCCGTTTTAAAGTCAACAATGTTGTAATATGGAATACGTCCTATTTCTTTTGCTCTTATCACTCTGTATTTCGGGTCTTTTTTTCTCTTGTCGTAGTAATCAGTAATTGGCTCCCAATTTCCATTGGTGTCCATAATTACGATTGTTCCCATACCGGCGTCTAGACAAAACTCTAATCCGTTGTGATATGTGTTATAAAAGAAAGTTCTAAACCAGGGACTAATTTGTCCTGAGGGCGTTTCCTCACAATTTGGATATGTCGTGTCGTCAACTGAACGAACATAAACTTTAGAAGAAATAAACCTTGCAGAAGGGTTGTATAAAAACAATTTAAAATCGTTCGTCTCTTTGATGTATTTGTGGTCAATAAGTTCTTTTAATACTCTTTTTTCCATTCTCAAAGAGTGTTTAATTCTCGCTACATTGTCTTTCACTTTATTCTCAATTCGTAAACCGAAATAAACAAAAAGTAAATCATTGTAATCCTTGTAAAGTTTTGCTTCCAAAGTGCTTGCTGTCCACAACTCAGTTTCCGAAATTCCTTGTTTTTTTGAGTAGTCCTTAAGATACTGAAACAATGTCCTGCTAACATCGCAAGACACAATTACGAGTAACTTGTCAGGAGGTGAGGGGTTGGTTAAAACCTTGTCAACGATTTCTGTCAGGTCAGCTTTTGAAATTTTCAGATAACGTTTACATTGAATAAACCAAATTTGGTCAATATCATTTTCTCGTCTAATTGCGAAGATGTCTACTCCACCATCTGAACCTTTGCGCCCAAAATGATTTATTTCTCTCCAATTATCAAGTCGTGTAACTAAGTTTAAACACAAATCCTCAAAACGTAATGGATCAAGATCGGAAAAGTGAAGTCGGTTTGTTGTCCGAGTTGTTCTTGTCATTATTGATTAAATTTTATAATTTACACTTTACTCAAAGTGTTACCGCTAACTGTTTCGTTTATGATTAGTAAAGGTTTTGAGTAACTTCGCTTTGCGTTTAGTAGTGAGTTCATTTAAAACAATTACTTTCATTTCTGCACTACCAGCCGCATTACGTATAGTAATATTGGTATTTCGTTATCTTTTATTATTCTTCAATCGTTTCCTTTTGCAAGAAGTCCAATTTCAATAAATCTTCTTTTTCTATTTCCCAACCTTCAAAGTCAATATTCCATCGCTCTTCTAAAAACGAGAGCATTTTTTTACCCCGACTTTCAATTTCTGCTGGCGTCCAATTGTCATTGCTTGAAACTTCAATTTCGCTATAAGCACCGTTAAAGAATCCAACTTGATCACCGTCTTTATTGGTGTGATTCTTCTTGAAATCAAAGCACTTGTTCTGAAACTCAGAGTTTTTTGATTGTCCTAGTAAAACCAAGTTTCCTAAAGTGTTGAGCAAAATTTTTCTCTCTTTCTTAGAATGCTCATTAAAAATGGAAATCCAACAAACGTCTTTTGGTGTTTGAGGATAAATATGTTCAATTGTATCTTCTTTTTTCCTTCTGTTAAAGTCAGTCCAACTTACTTTCTGATTTCCCTTTGCTTTTTCTTGTAGCTGTAGTTCATATTCAAAAAGGAAATATCTCAAGCCATTCCAACTATAAAAACCTTCTCCTTTTTCATACTGGTCTTTAACGTAGTTGTCAAATTTTTCAAGGTCAAACCAACCGTGATAAACATAATCGTCTCCTTCGCCTGATTCTCCATGGGTCATCCAATTAACATTACCAATTACTTTTTCAATTGTAGTTTCTCCCCGTCCCCAATGGTCTAAATCGAAATAGAACATATTAGCAAGTCTAAAAAAATGACTGTTTTTTGTGTTTGATGGTCTTTGAGAAAGACGGAAAACGAGAAAAATGAAACGTTCTGCCGATTTGAAAAGTGGTAGAAATTCATTCTCATTACACTTCGTCATTGCAGCCATAAATAGCGGTGGAAAAGCACTCATTCCCAAACGATTGAGTTTTTGTATCCATTCTTTTGTTTCATCTTGATAATTAGAGAATTGCGCATTGTACAAGTAAAACCAAGATTTAACACTTTTAGAAAGACTATCTATATATTCTTTAATGTCCGTCAAAACGATTTTACCTTTAATGGCATTTTTGGCTGTGAATTTTTTGTTGAGCAAGAATTTGGCATAAGAAGCTGATTCTTTCCTGTCGTACTTAAAGTACATTATCCAATGGTTACGCAAAAACTCATCATCATCCATTGCATTGTCTTTATTCTTGCCCAAATACTCATAAATAGTTTTCCAAGTCTTGTTAATGTCTTTTCTTAATCGTGGTCTTGTTTGATTATCAATCTCTAAAAGAGTCGATATATAAATCAGTCTGTTTTTGAGTAGTTCTAAATTTGACAGAGGTTTTCCCCTGTTATTCATAGTCTCAAAAGTTACGTAAACATCAAGTTCATCATCTATTTCATAAAAGTTGAATTTGAATTTAGCCGTGACTTTCCTGAAAATTTCTTCAAGATCTTGTTTTTCGAGTTTTTCTAATTTTTTCTCGAAGAAGTCCTTTGCTATTTTCAAGTTTGAAGTGTACAAAGTCTGTTCAGGGACTTTGTCAGCGGTTGAAGATTCTTGCTGTAAAATCCTTGTTTTAAAGAACTCATCGCTTGGATTATCACGCTCGTAGCCAAATATGTACGACTTGTAGTTCTCTCCATATGCTTGGAACAAGAATTTATTTACCCAATATGACTTGTCTTTAAAATTGATTCCTTCACTATCTGCAAATTGATTGAGTATTTCATTGATTAGAATGATTGAGGTTGTCAGTCTTTGCTGTCCATCAATAAGGTAATAGGCTCCAAGTTCTCTTTCAAAAAGCCACAAATCGTCTTGCCATTTCTCAATATTCTCAACGCTTGATTTTGAAACTGGTTCGACTGTTAAAAGTCCTGTGTAGTGGATTTTGTCGCTTTTCAGATTAATAAGGTCTTCCCAAAAGTCTACAAGTTGGTTTGTATCCCAAGAGTATCCCCTTTGAAAGTCAGGTATCCTAAAAAATTTCTCGTTAAATATTTCTGTTAACGATTGTAATTTATTATCTGCCATTTCGTTCTATTTTCAATGAGTGCCAAATTTTTTATATTAATGCTAAATATATAAACATCCACTTAAAATCTAAGGATATCAAAATTTTAGAGTCATATATATAAAACTAACCATTTGTCTCAAAAGTATTTAACGGAATCCCATAATCTGTAAAAGATGTATAGCTACAATAGAATTTAGTTATTAATCTGCATAGCTATTTTAGGAGGGTTCAACTCTTCTTATTTCTACGTTTATTTTTCGTGATTATAAAATGTTTCTATAATTCCGACTGTATTTATGTGAATTTCATAATAATCTCCATTGAACCTTATTAGTCTATCTCCAAATCGGCTAAATCTTTTATCGGGATGACTATTGAAGTGAATGTTTATGTCATCTTCTAAGAGATGAAGGCAAGATTTAATTAAATCTTTTATATTTGTTAATTTATATGGTATTCTACTCTTTAAAACGTTGTTTTGTCCTATGTTACATACCGTACAATGTCTAAAAACTACGTGCATAAATCCTTTAAAGTCCAAAACAATTTTAGGTTTTGTTCCATAAAGTACAATTTCATCCTCATATCTAACACCAATTTGAATTAAACCAGTATAGAGCCCTAAGTGTTCCTTTATTTTACTTGGTTTCTTTGGATCTATTCCTGCTTTAATGAATTCGTAATCGACAACTTTCTTCGCTAATTCCAATTTTTCTTTTAGAACGTGGTTTGAGTAATTTTTTGTTTCTCCAATATCAAACGAAATATCTTCAACAAGAAAATTAAATTCAGCTTTTCTTTCCTCAACTATTTCGTTGTGAACATAATTAGGCCCAGTTTCATGGATACTTAAAACTTTTTGAATTGCAGACATTTTTAATTTTTCAAAATCTATTAAATCATCGTTACTGTCAATTCTCCTTTTAAATAAATTGTAAAGCATCTTAACTGCCGAAAGTTCATCCAAATCATTAGGAACTCTTATCGGTATTGGTTCATTCAATTTCTTTTTTTGCTTATTGAAGTAAGTTGGGTTATGTTTATAAGCATAATAGTTAATATTAAAAATATCAATATTGTCGAACCCTTCTGTGTAAAGTGATTTGACTTCCTCTTCTGATAATTTGTCCTTGAATAAAGTGGTAAATAAAATTTTGCCTTCAGTTTCATATTTTACTCCTGAATTTAGTTTTATCTTTAATAGTGTCCTTTCTTTTTTTGGGTAATAGATAACACCTGTTATCATTTTACCGTATTTCAAGTAACTATCTGAATTTACTTTAAAAATTATTGTTATTGTGAAATCATATTGACCTACTTCAAAATATAATCTCTCTCTTGACCATTTTCTAAGATTTTGAGGTTTGATTAATTGATTGGGCTTTCCGTTTTTTAGCCTTTTCTTTCCATATGATTTTTTAGCTCTTTTACCTTTTCTAGTTTTTTTATCACCTTTTCCCATTCTCAGTAAGGTTCTCTAATTTATGCACAACAAATTCATTGACATCCGGTTGTCGAAGTTAGGGACGCCGAATTGTCGGTTTACTATTGGTTTGTGATCAAGTTAATTATTTTCTTTTTACTTGTTCCACTTATTGGCGATGTACCATTTTAAGTTAGAGTATATATTATTATTATTATTAAAATGGGAGATCTTCATCACTCTCAGCAACATCTATTTTCTCCTCGCTATCACTTCTGTGAACGATATACTTTGCTCTCTCGAATAATTCATCATATGTTATAATCTCAATATTCGAAAGTCCTTGTCTAAATAGTTCGAAGGTTGTTATTTTATCCAAATCTGCTTCAAATTCTTCCGTATTGCCAATGACCAAAATACCTTTTGGCTGAATTGTAAATACTCCTCTTTCAACTAATTTTCTATTATTAAATTCTTCAGCGCTTTTCTGCCAAAATTTACAATTTATCTGTATTTGAGATAAGCCACCTAATAATTCACTGCTCAGTAGCCAGGTTCCATTTCTATATTTGACATTTTCCTTTTTCTTTTGTGTTTTAGCTAATAAATTAGTGTTTGCTTTTTTTAATTCAACTAGAACGGTAAATCTTGCTTTTGATGATTCTGTTTGTGTGAGTAGATCTCCTTTTTGCTTTCCGCTTCCAGTATAATCTGCTCCACCATAATTTGGTTGATCTGAGGTTAATGTTAAGAACTTGTAATTCAAACCATACCCGAAAATCCAAGGATTATCTTCAAAGAACTTTTGCCAATAATCTTCATTTTTTGTTCCCGATTTTAAACTTTCTTCAAACTCTTTTAATACCTTCTCTCGGTTAGTTTGAATCCGTGCTAAGGAGAATTTTGTAGCTAAATCTGGTTCATTATTTACTAACTCTTTCCATATTTCTTCTCCATAATTTTCTTCAAGTAATTTTTCTATATATTGTTTTCTTTTCTCCGAAACTGTTATAATTTCATCTGATTTGGCTACAACATATTCGTGCTCACCATATTGTACTCCTTGACTGCTAAGTTGATAAATCTCGGTAAGACCATCATAGAGTTTTTTCAATTGAGAGCTTTTAAGTGCGAGTTTTATACCTTCTCCACCCTTTAAGCTATTTAAGTTAATTGATTTAACGTCTTCCCATTGATCCTTCTTGTTTTTTCTTTGATGGACAATAGTACCACTAACTGTTTCTCCTGATTTTTTCTTTGAATCATTTATTTTAGCGAAAAAAACCTTTCTAGTTGTATCCTTTAAATCAATTACAATTGGTTCATTTACATCTTGAGAGTACATAGATGTGCTTCGTGTTGTATATTTAGTCATGTATAATGGATATTGCTGCCAAACTGTTGTATATTCTCAAATATAACTGATTATCAGAGCTATTAACTACCGTAATATAATTATAAATAAAACTACAGAATTACAGAACCACGTAAAACCTAAATTACGTAATAGGAGACCATAAAAATAGAGAACAAAAAAAAACCAGACTCTAGGGTCTGAGGTCTAATTTAATTGTTATTAAAACGTAGTTTATTTCTTCTTAAGCAACTCTTCCAAATAAGCTACCTTATCTTTTTCCGCCTGAACCAAACGCTCGTATAACTCTACTACCTTATCAATTGGATTGAATGAAGGCTGGATATTAATTGCATTCAGTGTAGAACTGTCGTTACTATTGAAAGTATTTGAGATTATATTAAGAACTGTTTCTTCAGAAAAATTCTCAATACCCTCCTTAGTTACTCCTAAAACCTGCGCCACCCGTTCCAGTTTTTCATCTTCTAGGGTTTCACTTTTTTCAAGGGTTGACACACTTTGCTGGCTAATGCCTAATTCTTCGGCTAGGGTTTCTTGCTTCATACCGCGCAATTCTCTGATGCGGGCGATTTTGCGGCCTATATGATTGGGTTTGGTGGTAGTCATCTGCATTATTTTTAGTTAGTACACTTAATTTCAACCTTTTGGTGCTGGTAAAATACAAGTTTATACTGGTATTTCACAAGGCGCGTGGGTAGGGTACGCGTCAAGTCAGCTATACTTTTAAAGGATAACAGAAACCTGAAACACTCAGAGCTAATCAAAAGTAAAGCTTTTCTTTTAAAAGTTTTAGCAAATGCAAATCAGCTTGAGTTATGATAACCCTTTAACAGCTATCCTATGAGAACGCCGCCAAGCATCAGTCCAGAAATCCATAAAGTAATACTTATCATCCGCAGCTTAATCCGGGTTCATACTGTTTATCTAATCGGGCAGCAGAAAATAACAAAGGATTGCTTGTATTCATCTTCTTTAAACAGAACCAGAAAACCGCATTTTAGCTACGTAATGACTATGCTTATCATAAGTCATGATCAGGTAGCTAACCCTAAACTTTTTATGAATGAGGTCTTCAACAAGACTCAGGAACAGGTTACCCTCTACTCTGTTCACTTTACCCTTAATGAAGCCAATAATAGAATTAACTACGGCTCCAATTTCTTAAACCGCGTTTTAGAAGTTGGCACCTTGCTTTACAGCGAAGACAACCGGCTTAAACAACTTGGTTCCTACCTCTATCACCCTGAGGTATTTCTCAGAATCCAAAAGCATTGGAATAAACGGTTGAGACACGCGTGCTACTTTGAAGAAAAATCTACAATCTGCGAGGATAACCCGAGTAATCAGGGCAGATACCTACTCTTACAACAGTCCATTCAACAAGCCTGCCTGGGATTGATTTATGTCTTTTGGGAATATCATCCCTACTATTGTTCCCTGCCCTATCTCTTGCACCTCTGTGAGCAGTTTTCAGAAGTTCCAAAGATCATCTACCCAAAAAGATCCTTTCGATCTCAACAGATGTATTCCCGACTTTGTCATGCGCAGTATAATCTAAACGAAAAGATTCACGAGAATCCTACAGAATCTGACTCCCTAAAAGCGGAACACCTTGCCTATAAATTTATTCAGGCCGCTCGCAAAGAGGCTAATAAAAAACTTGAAGAGCTGAAAGAACTCCATAATCTAAAAGAAGAACAGTATGAAAAGTAGAAAGATCAATACTCAAAAATTTAGAAGTATACGTAAGATAGCTAATTACCCTTACGGCTTACAAAAGAAACAAGTTGGCCGGCATACGTTCGGGGCTGCGAATCTTCTTTTTGACGATCATACAGCTTACCTTTCAATGGCTACTGCTTTACTTGAAGTATGCGTTCTTGCATTAGACGGTCAGGGAAGTTTCCATTCGAAAACACTCAGTAATCAAAGCCTCGATACCAGTGTAAAACTGGTATTAGAACTGGCTATCGAAATGATGCCTCACGATGATATGTTTAAATACCAGCAAATCATGGCTATTCTGGAAGAAGATGTGGAAGGTCACTGCTTTCCAAAAAAATTAAAAAACCTACTAAAAGCGAATGCTGATGAAAAAGAAAAAAATGTATAAACGCTTAAGACAGGTTGGCGAAGACCACCTGAGAAAACTGACACCTCACCCCCATTTTAGAAGTCATCAACAAATTTGCTTCCCGGTACAAAACCATCTGCATTTGATGTTCTTGATTGAAGACCTCATTAAAGTGAGCGTGATGGCACTAAACGGAATCGAACGCGGAGGTGATCGCCCTTTAAAAGAACCCGAACGCAGTATTTCAGAAGTTCTAAAACATGCGCTCGATCTTCTTCCTCTCGAAGAAGCAGAGTTTATTGATAAAATCACCGAAATACTAAATCAGCAAGAAACCAAAGATTAGTTCTGGTCCTGCTACAACTTAAATCACAAACTATGAGAACCAAGAAACTCAGAAAACAGTTACTCGATCTTAAAAAGAGACACATTGAGTTGATTAATGACTCCCGAAACGTAAACCACACTTGTGGACTGGCATCTAATTATTCTGAACTTATCCACAGGATTGCAGACCTACTTAAAACTTCAAAAAAAGCTTTGGAAGGTATTCAAAGCCTCCCGGAAACCAATCCAATGGAAATCGAATACAATGTAGCCGACGTAATAGGAATTGCAATAAAACTGCTTCCATTTTCCGAAATGCAGTTTATAGATGAAACAATGCAGTTGTTAAGTGAAGAATCATCAACGAATACAGAACGCTAAACCATTTACTTATTTCATCTTGAGCAAATCCTTTTTTGCTCAACTGAAATAGTATTGTAAATCAAAACGCATACGGGGATTTTGTGTTTCATTTACTTCCTCCAGAGCCGTCGCAATACCTTTTTTGATAGTTGTTACCTTCGGGATTTTAAATTAGAAGAGGGCTATAAATAGGAAGGCGCAGCCGACCGGTTTATGCGCCCGACTAATTTAGAATCCTGTATTTTTTCTATCAAAAAAGGTATGCTGTTGCGAGTGTATTAAAAAGAAAATAAATCACGAAAGTAAAAGATTGTCCATTCCAAGTTAGGATGCTCAGCGAACTCAGGTTAAAAAATTCCTACCCATTTAATAAGATAATAATTGAATTTTTTGGCCTGTGTTCAAGACCTTTTGGACGAACCTCTTTCCCCGAAACCCAGTGCAGGGGAATGTGGTGAGGACTACCCAAATTACCATTCTTTACTCCTATTTAAATTGATTTTGTCGCAAAAATCTGCCTGTTTACTGGACTTAATAGCACATTTGTCGCAAATCGTTCAAAATTAAGTGGAAAAACCAACCATAATATGCTGAAATAAAATGAGTTACGAATTTGTAACATCGCGCAGCGTGTTACCCTCTTGCTACTCATTTTATATCCGCTACGCTACTACAAATGCTCTTTTAATAAAACCCAATTACGGTAATTTAGCGTTTAGATTATTAACAAAACTTATGGCTTCATCAAAATCAAAATATCTCTCAATCAATATATCAACTTTAAATTTTATAGGAAGATAAATTCCCCATTTGGAGAAACTTAATAGGTTATCATTTCCCGTAAGTTTTTCGGTTAAAAAGAATTCTATTCTTTCATAATTCTGTATTATGTCGTGAAAAACTTGAGTTAATGAGTCAGCAGTTATTTCTAGAGTGCTATTGCTGTCATTCAATATAACGTCATATCCAGACGATTGAATCAGAAAAGATAGGCTTCTATTAATCTTGGTTCCGGAAAAAGTATAGAGTATAATTTGACGCTCCTTTTTGACTACTGGACGATCATTTTCAAAGTCCTTTATATTGAATTGTTTAAACTCAAATCGAAGTTCGCTCAGGGTTTTTTTACATTCACCGTTTAATTCAATATAATCAGTTTGTGATTTTAAAATTCTTAACATTTCAATTCTAACTTGCTTATGAATTCCACCTCCCTCTCCAAAAAAGGAAGGAGCCTTTCCGTCGTTTGTAGGAATAACTTCAATTATTCCAGCATTAGTATCGATATTCTTAATCTTCCAAATCTTTGCTGCAAGTAAAATGTTTTCTTCTACTTTTATCTGTGGGCTAAAAGGAATTTGACCAACCTTTCTTCCTGAATGGATTACTTTAAAATCAGGAACAGAACTAAAAGTGCTGTAAAAATCTCGCGAGTTGACAATTTTTTCACCGGCAATCCCAAGAATTAATTCATCTCGAATCCTCTCAAGAAAATCTTTTTTTAAAGAGTAATTTAATATTATCTCTATTTCCTCTAGGTGAATTTCCTTAAAAACTGGATTTTCAGATAATTCAATTTGTAAATCTTTGATCTGAATTCCCGAATATTGTTTAACTATTGATAACAATTGATGAAATAGTAAATCATAAGGTTTACTTGCCATACGAATAGGCTCCAAAAAACCTTTTTCATACAAATTCCAACAAGCTAAAGATTGGAGTAGGCTCCATTTTTCAGTAGCATAAATGCAAATTGCGCTTTGCTCTCCTTCTTTACGACCACTTCGGCCAATTCTTTGCACTAATGAAGCCACGGAATGAGTTGAATCTATTTGAATTATTTTATCAACTGTACCTATGTCTATCCCAAGCTCTAAAGTTGAAGTAGCAGTTATACAGAAATTTTCCTTTTCGTTATTCTTGGCGAAAAATTCTACGCTCTCCCTTATTTCTTTGTCAACTGAAGAATGATGCGAGAAATAGTTCTTATGACCATTTATTCTGTCTGATATCTTGAGTAATTTGACTGAAACTTCTTCGGTTCGAGCTCGACTATTTGGGAAAATTAATGCCTTATTTTCTTTAGTTTCAATGTATAAATCCTTCAATAATTCAAGTGGTAATTCTTTAGAATATGACTCGAAAAATTTAAACTTTACAGAAGTTGACTTTTTCGTCCTGTCCAATAAGATTTTGGTATTTTCAATATCACCTGTTAGTCTCTTAGCTTGAATATAATTTTCATCTCCAATTGTAGCTGACAGACCTATAATTCTAATTTTTTTTGATGCTTTTCTTTGGATTCGAAAAAGTAATGACATCAATTGAAGACCTCTATCTACACCCAAAAATGAATGTATCTCATCAATTATTATAAACTTTAAATTATTAAAAAGATGTGTAATATTATAAGGAGCATTCACAAACATTGCTTCAATTGACTCTGGAGTAATAAGAACAATTCCATTAGGATTTTTTATCAAATTATTTTTGAGAGTTCTATTAGCTTCACCGTGCCATTTTGTTACGTCTATTTCCAGGTTTTTGCATAAATCTTCAACTCTTATTATTTGATCATTAATCAATGCAATAAGTGGAGAAATATACAGTACTTGTACTCCCCTTTCATTGAAGTCAGTTTGAGAAAGAACAGGAAGAAATGCAGCCTCTGTTTTGCCAGACGCCGTCCTAGAAGCAATAATATAATTATATTCTGTTGATAAAATTTTAGAGATGGATGCTGCCTGAATTGGTCTAAGAGCTGACCAGCCTTTAGACCGAATATATTTTCTTATCGGCTCTGATAATAGTTTATATGACACTATAATTCTTCAATGGAATCTATACTAAATTCTTCTGGTCTCTCATCGGAAATCTCTATTTGTGAAATAAGATCATTTTTGTCTGCGGAAGGGTTTTGTCTCAAAATATTTAGAATGTTTAAGAAATCCCTGATGACCTCCCTAGGAGTTAGAAACTCATCCGCCCCCGGTTTATTAAAAACCTCTTCCATGTAAAGTTTTATATCTTCATCAATAATTTCAATTTGAATATCATAATTAGAATCAAATATTTCTTTTAATTTTTTTAGCAAAACAAATATTTCACTGTGATTTAAAGGCTGTAATTTAATAACCGGTTGAGAATAGTCTCTAAACTTGTTTGTTTCAAACTTATTGGTTATAAGTCTTGTCTTTAGAGCATCGTAACTGAATAAACCTCTTCTCTCATTCTCAAGAAACTCTTTTGTTCCAGCAAAATTTATAAATAAGTTAGAAACTTTTCCTTGAAAACAATCGTTAAAAATAGTAAGTATCTTTTCATAATTTTTAGCGCGTGTTGGCGAGGCTGAAATTTTATAAAGATTAATAGCCTCATCTAAATTTATCATAAACCCATTATAACCGATACTTACGAATAGACGACAAAAATTTTTGAGCATATCGTAATAATTCAAATCATTGACAATTTCACGAACTCCTAAGTCCTGACGGGCTTCAGTCTTGGTTGTGTACTCTCCTTTTAGCCATTTTAAAGCGCTTCGTTTTAAGTAATCATCACTTTGAATATATCCTTTGTAATACTTCAATATTACTATACCAAAATCAAATCCTCCGGTATCTGTAATCTCATTTACAGTTAACATCAACTTTTGCTCAATTTCCTGATAATATTTTTCTTCTCTAATTTCCAAAATTGAAACATCTATACTTTGAGCCGTCAATGAAATTTCTTGTTCTATCCATTTATCTAATAAGGTTGGTAATGCTCCTCCTTCTGGTTTAGATTGAATGGCTACATTATCCATTATGGATCGATATAATGCTAGAGCTTTACCATCGTTGGAATACAGTCGGTTATCTGGAGTAAAATCAGCATTAGCAACTACAAATTTTTGTTTAGTTGCAACCGTATTTAAAAGATGTAGCATGAATGATTTTCCCGAACCGAAATCTCCAATCCAAAATTTGCACATACTATGTCCTTCCTTCACATCATCCAATGCTGATGTGAAAGCCTCAATTTCAAGTTTTCTTCCAACGGTTATATGTTGAACTCCAATTCTAGGAACTACTCCACCTGATAGCGAGTTAATAATTGCTTTAGATTCTTTCGATCGTAATTTTGCGGCCATTTCTTATTTTTTTAGTAGTTCATTATAAAAAGATTCTTCCATAATATAGTCATCACCTTCCTCTTCAATAATATATTCTCCTTCTAACATATTCGAACATATTTCATTAACACTATCGATTAATTGGTTTTTAAGTTGAGCGTTTTTTAAAGCAATTTCAGCAATTGCATTTTGTTGAATCGTAAAGCCATTATCAGCAATCATTTTTAAAACACTTATTTGAGGAGAATTTAGACCTATCGATTCTAAAAAAATTGATTCTTCAAATTCACGTGTTTTCTTGATTTTTATTTCAATTTCATCTTCTGAGTTAATTGCTTCTTTGGTTGTGTTCTCTTCGTCTTTAGTATGATCGTCATCTAGATATCCTGATAAAATATCTACAGTATTCTGATGTTTCTCTGTGGCCTCCTTTATATCATTCCTATTTAAAACAATTCTTTTTCTAGTTGGTCTATAGAAATTATTCAATTGATTTAAAGTGTCTTGGATGTTTTGATCATTAATTAATTCCTGTATAATCGTTTGAAATCTATTTAGTTGCTCATCATCTTTAAATAAGGATTTCTGTAATGTTTTTGAAAGTAACTTATTATGAATTTTATCTGATTTAAGGTCATAGTCTATATATTTTGCATAATAGATTAAGGCCAAAGTTTTATCATAACTTGCAATAGCTTTAGAGGCTTCAAAAAATATATTTTCAATATTTGCGTTTTTCTGATTAGTTACTTCCAGATGTCGAAGTTCTTTAATAAACGCTTTAGTATCCTTTTGTTTAAGATGGGATTTAATTTCATTAAATTCTTCTTTCCATCTATTAACATTTTGAGCGTTTAACGAAATTTGAGTATCTAAATCAGGTTTTGGAATGAAAAGAATATTTTCTCTTAGAATTAAATTAAATCTTGAGGCGATTTTTTGTTCAAATTCTACGTTTATATCCTGTAGTGTATAGGGGAAATCAAGTGAAAGTTTTCTTTTATGTCCATATTCTTCTCTTATTAAATTTTCGGTTGTTTTAAAAAGAGCTAAATATATTTCTTGTTCAATACGTTCTGTCATATAATCAAAATCATATCGATCATAATCATAAGAACTTGTTGTTCTAACTTTAATTTTTAGACTATTGATTTCTTCATCTAAACTACTTTTATCAAGTTGTAATTTATCATCTAGAGCTTCAAGTGTTTTAATATAAACTTTGATGATGGCTACACAACAACCTTCAATTTTATTAAAAACGTTAGATGGATTATAAAATTTATTTAACCAATCCTCATGTTTATCTGAAAGTTTTAGCCGTTCCTTGTAGATTCTTCCTAACCTGTATTCGTAAGGGTCGTAATCTGCAAAACCAAGTTCATATCTTATTGAAGGGTCTCTTAACTGTTCTAGTTTTTTTAAAGATTTTTGATCCTTTCTTTTATTTAGTAATTCTATTAGTGAATAAAATGAATAATTCCTTGTTTCATTGCAGCACTCTCCAAGAAGCCTCAATTGATTTTCGAGCAATTCTATATCCTGATGCTTTTCAAATCTAGCTAATAAATCAAAATACAAAACAAAAGCATAGTTTGTATTACCATCAATATCGGTCCATTGATTATTTAATAATCTATCTCTAAAATAATTATAAAATTTTACCTGTATTTGGTTAGCAGATTTTAAATCATTATAAGAATAAACGTAAAATTTATGCCAATAAGGAACCTTACTCGAGTTAATAAAGTCATTTTTATTTAGTTCATTTTTAAATGGAATTACCGATTCCGGTATATTTGTATCTAGTTGTTCATCATAAATATCAATGATAGATGAGTCTACTGAGATTTTATCATCTTCTTTATTGATACTATTTGTAGTTTTTGTTTCTATGTAGCCTATACTTAATGGTGATTTTTTTTCAATAATATTTTCTAGATCAAAAGATTCAGTTGAAAACTTTTTGTTTTGAATTGCTTTTTTTGCCGATTCCAAAGTATTTATCTTTGAAAGATGCCTTTTTTGTTCTACGTGAATAGTATCGTTAAACTTCAAATGAAATTTAGCTTCAGACATTAACGAAAATTTTATCATATCCCATAACCCAACAATCGCTGGAATTAAGGTCCAAAAGAATAATAAACATAATATTCCTTGGAAAAATCTGCCTAGATAGAATTTTTGAAGACCTATGAAACCAGTAAAAACTGATAACAAAACGACTATTGTTCTATTTCTCATTCTACGTTTACCTAAATAATAAAGTGATATGGAGAGTAAACTACTAAAAACTAACCATATAAAAAAAATAGAAAAATTATAATCCTTATCATCATTGATGACAAGATTACCCCTTACTCCATTTTCATCTTTCTTATTAACCAGAGATATTTCTTTAAAAAAACTAAGAGAAGAATATCCTTCTCTCCCTTTATAACTTAGTGCTGCCCAATAATTATTAGAATTTTCTATCAATCTTACTGTATCTCCCAATTTAATGACATCAATAATATTATATGAGGTAGATGGACCTTGTCTAAAATTTACGTCAGATTGGGCTACATAATTTTTTTCTTCCGATTGGAGTAGAAAAAAAAATGAGATAAAGATGATGTCAAATATTTTCAAAACATTTTAATTATTTATAAGGTTTCGGAAATCATCTTCAGACATAATTTTCAAATCTTTACCGGCAAGAATTAATTCTTCAGCTTTGCGATGCTTAGAGCTTTTTTTATAACCATTTAATTTAAAATTGTCCTGGGCACCCACAATTAAGATCGTAGTTTTTTTGCTCACTGAATTTGTAACATTGCAGCCTAAATCTGCTGCCATTTTTCCCGCTTCTGCTCTAGAAAGGAAAAGAGACCCTGTAAAAACTACGTGTTCTCCAAATAATGGTCCATCAGGGTTTCCCACTAGATTAATACTACTCGAACCATTGCTATAAGTATGAATAGGATTCGTTACTCTAGTTATACAATCATTTATACTTAGATTATTTTCTTCTAAGATTCTTGAAACTATCTTTCCGGTTGCAATTGCATCTTCTAAAGCATTATGGTGGTTAAAATTTATTCCATAGTGAGAAGCAATATTTTTTAATCCATAACCAGCTTTAGAGAACTGGCTAAGCGTTCTCCTGACCAATTTTGCAGAATCAATCCAAACAGCATTGATATTATCTAAATTGTACTTTTCAAAAGCTCGATTTAAAGCTATTTTGTCAAAAGGCATATGATGAAATAAAGTAATTCCACCAATAAGATTTCGTATTTCATTCGCGATTTCAGGTAAAGTTGGAGCTCCTTTTATCGCTTTTTCAGTAATTCCGTGAATTGAAATGTTCAAACTATCAAAGAAATCTTCGGGGTCAATGAGAGATTCCCATTTATTAACCAATTGACCATTTTTGAACTCTGCAATTCCAATTTGACAAATGCTTGAAGAATCAGCATTTGCTGTTTCCACATCTATAACGGAAAATCTTACGTTAATTGGATTTATTTTCATTAGAAATACGTAAAGTATAGACTCAATTTAGTCGGACATAAATATAACATTAACAATATAAATTAATTACGCTTTTCCATATTCTAAATCTATTTTTTTTAATTTTACATTAATCTTAGATACGTTCATTTAGTCTCATTTGACTAGAAATCGGCAATAAGGTGTAACTCCTTAATTAACAGGCCTAAAGCATTGATATCATTGGGGTGAAGTTTGTCCAAAACGTGCTCTCATCCCGACACTTCTTTTATTACTTGAAAATCCTGACAATT
>TARA_R110002020_G_scaffold53854_3_pt1 | contig 19817 bp, 18 predicted proteins | sample TARA_R110002020 | Tara Oceans TARA_R110002020 (sample SAMEA4396489) | marine metagenome | biome: Westerlies Biome; feature: [MES] marine water layer (ENVO:01000295) within the mesopelagic zone...; material: water (ENVO:00002006), including particulate matter (ENVO:01000060) such...
TTGGATGTAGCCAAGGGCTGTAAATGCCCCGCCTGTATTGACAACAACACCATGATCCGAACCCCCCCCTCCGACGACAAGATCAATTGTTCCGTCATCGTCTTGATAAGTTGCGGTGATACTCGTTTCAGTATTACTTGTGAACATACCTCCTACAATGTCTTGAACCTCTTCGGTGGTTAATGTCGTACCCGTGTCTATCTCATCTTGTAGGTTGTCTATTGTTACATATTTCCAAGAAGATGCGGATTCATCCCAAATCGGCATCCGGTCATCCGTAGCAATTGTTCCTTCATCTATTGAAGACCCATCGGCAGGATCAGACATACTGAATGTAGTGCCGCTAAGAGTCAAACCTGTTCCGGCAGAATAGGTAGTATTGGTATCTGTCGAAGCAAAAGTCACATCACCACCGCTTTCAGTAATAGTCACATTAGAACCGGCAACGAAATCCAATGCTTCATTGCTTGCAAGAGTGTTGCCACCTGCCGTAACAGTTCTCCAAGTGTTATCATTGGCGGTCATGTCGTCAACAACGAGATCTATTGTTCCGTCACCATCTTCATATGTTGCTGAAATGCGAGTTTCTGTATTGCTACCGAACATTGCACCTACTATGTCTTGTACGGCTTCGGTGCTAAGTTGAGTATTTGTGTCTGCGGATGCGATAGTAACTGTATCTGTTCCGGCAGTAGTAGTAATCGTGACGTTTGATCCTGCCGCGAGAGTAAGGGTGTCTGTTGTAGCATCTGCCGCAACATTATCCTGACCACTCACCGCTACGATGCTGAATGCATTCTGATTGTTTTCTCCACCTGCACCTGCGGCAATCCATGTGAAACCGCCTGAAGCATCATCATAAGACAGAAGATAGTTGTCTGTCGGTGAATTGGTCGCAGATAAATGAACCTCTTTAATCGCCCCATTTGCAAGGGCAAATGTAGTGCTTGAAAGAGAGAGACCCGTGCCTGCTGAATAAGTAGTGTCTGTATCAGTTGCGTTAATGTTCGTACCACTTATCGCGAGATTAGTATTTGCCGCCGCCCAAGCAACCGCTCCCGCAGAATCATCCCAAATCAAAATTTTATCTGCATCGGGGTCGGATAATGATTGAATCCCTAAATGGCTCAGACTCATTGAGCCTGCTGCCGATAAAGCAAGACCCGTGCCCGCAGCGACGGCTACGGTTCCGGCTGCATCCGGTAATGTGATTGTCCTATCAGCCGTCGGATCGGTAATAGTCAATGTTGTTTCATAGTTGTCGGCGGTCGCGCCTTCAAATACGAAAGCATTCTGAACATTGACTTGAGTTTGATTAACAGTCGTCGTTGTGCCATCAACATAAAAATTACCCCTTACTCTAACTGTGGTATCATCGCCCGTATCTCCGATGTATAGCGTATCATCGCCCGTCAAAGACGCTAACGCAGAACCAACATTGGCTTTATCGGTAACATCAGAGGAAGCCTCAATTCCATCTAATTTGGTTTTGAGCGCATTAGTGAAATTGTTTTGAGTAAGCCCGCCATCTCCTACTGAGTATGTTGTATTTGTATCGGTTGAAGCAATTGTGACCGCGCCGCCGTTTTCCGTGATGGTTACATTAGAACCGGCTGTGAAAGCAAGGGTTTCGCTTCCTCCTAATGTATTTCCACCTGCCGTGACTGTTCTGAAGGTATTATCATTAGCAGTCATATCATCAACGACAAGATCAATCGTCCCATCACCATCTTCATATGTGGCAGCAATTCTTGTTTCAGTATTGCCCGAAAACATGCCTCCTACAATATCTTGAACCTGCTCAGTGGTTAATGTCGTGCCCGTATCAATTTCATCCTGTAAATTATCAATAGTAATGTATTTCCATGAAGAAGCACTTTCATCCCAAATCGGCATTCGATCGGCGGAATCTGCTGTTGATTCGTCAATTGTCGTGCCATCGGCGGGATCAGCCATACTGAATGTCGTTCCGCTAAGGGCCAATCCCGTTCCGGCAGAATAAGTCGTATTTGTGTCCGTTGATGATACAGTAATAGTATCCGTTGTATGCGCTATCTGAACATTAGTCCCTGCGGCAATCTTCACAGTATCGGTTCCACTCCCCGACCCGCCTGCCGTCAAAACGATGTTTGCATCGCTACCCGAAACCGCCGTACTGATTGCATAGGTAGTATCGGTGTTTCCTGACGAAGTATCGATAGAATCTTGCAGGTCATCAATTGTCATGTATTTCCAAGCAGAAGCCGATTCATCCCATAGCAGGATTTTATCATCAGTAGCGTCATTTGATTCATTAAGTTGTGAAAGAGCCACGGGGTCTGCAAGACCGATTGTATCTCCCGTTAATGTAATTGGGGCTGAAACAGCGAGATTGGTATTGGTACTGATGTCTATACTGGAAAGAGTAGCAAGAGAGCCTAAGCCTAAATTTGACCGCGCAGTTCCGGCATTAGCAAGATCGGATAAATTACTTGCTTTTGCGAGTTTAGTACCTATACTCGTAGTTATGGTCGAAGCAAATGAAGCGTCATCATTGATTGCTGCCGCCAATTCATTTAGAGTATCTAATGCTCCCGGTGATGAATCGATTAATCCGGTGACTTCTGAATCCACATATGCTTTGATAGATTGTTGAGATGCTGCATGGCTGGCCGAATTAGAAGCCATATTATCTTCATCTTTCAAATCGAGATTCAGTGTGACTGAACCACTTGTACCTCCGCCCGCCATTCCTGTCCCGGCAGTAACTCCTGTAATGTCCCCCACCTGTGTTGTATAGCCATATGCCTCAATTTTATCGGCTATGGCCGCAGAAGTCATAACCGATGTGTCGTTATCTGCAAAACTCTCGCTGCTAATTTGTATGCTATTTGCCGCAAATTCTGAAATGGTTAGGCCTGACACATTCAAGGTAACTGCTCCGCTTGTACCCCCTCCTGATAACGCAGTTCCGGCAGTAACTTCTGTAATATCACCGGCTAAAGCCGCAGTAACCCATGTGCTTCCATTTCCTTGAATTACATGACCATCGGTAGGCGTTAAATTCGCGATCGCCGTCAAATCTCCATCATAGGTCTGATAAGTAGTGCTGCCTACAACTTCTCCTGTTGCTGGATTAACAACCGGGTCGGCTGATGAGGCTAACGAACTGAAAGTCACTATCTCACATTGTAAGGTATATCTGAACAGTTTTTTGCTCCGGTCAGACAAATCGGTTCGTGTTTTGTATATGATACGATCAAAGTTCGTGCCATCGCCTTTACGAAATGCATACAATATCCTCCTTACTTCATCCCTCATTGCAGATAATCTCAAACGGCTGTCGACGGTTCGACAATCAATTGTGATATTGACATGCTCATTCACATAATCATAGAGAAGTTCGGGCTGTGCCTCATTATGAGCAGTTTCAAAAATACGGATAACATCGGTATCTAACAAACGAACCCGTTTTGCATCACCCTGATCCAAATCGGCAATATCCTCTATGGATGGCTTTGGGGCTTTGCTCCAATTAGTAGCAAGAATGTCCCTTAATGCAGCAATCGGATCAGCCATTTCCACTCACCGCCTTAATGTACGCCTCGTAGCGTTCAGACACGGCGAGACGATATGGGTTATTTTCCATTTGCTTAGAAACATTGGCTTCTATCTCATTTTCTCCATAGGGGGCACCGCCAGTGAGACTTGCATCTTCCTTCTCACGAGCGAGAATCGCGCTTCGCATTGCGGGTTCTTGTTTGATGGATTTTTTCAAAGAATCAAGGTATTGGTTCGACGCCTCGATTATCTTCTTCAAATGAATAACTTCTTCCTTAGACACAGATTAACCACCCATACCTGCAACAATGATGCCTTCTTGGTATGGTATCAGTATCCTCTTTACTTCTTCATCTAATTTCTGTGTTTTCGCAGCCAAATCGATATTTTGAGTCCCTTCGGGGAACATAGCGGTGTAATCATCAGTCAACATAATATCCAACGCAACGAGTTTAGTGCATGCATCTTCTATTGCTTTATCGAGATACCTTTCGCCATAGACATATGAAATCTTAATGCTATGATTCTCAAAGAAAGGATATTGGTTATTGAACATAATTGCTCCATTATCTTCCATAGACCACCAATCCTTCTGTCTTTGCTCATCCGTTGAATCACTTGAAAATGTAGTTTGAGAAACCGTAAGTCCTGTTGAAAGATTAGATTGGAAAGATGAGGTCAAATCATCAACTATGGTAATGTTATTGCCGCTTCGTGTGCAACGAGCAACATGAATAGTAGTGCCCGAACCGTAGTAATACAATCCATTACCCTGAACAAAACCCGAACCATCGGCTACAACAAAGGTGCTTCCTGTTGATGATACTGTTGAATCATTAGTGTTACTCAGAGCCACAGTAAAACAACTTGCATTGGTATAAGCAAAGGTGACAGCCTCCCCTTCATCCGTCGATCTCATACTGCTTATCAATACAACACCATCTCCCTCGTCGCTGTTTGCAGTAGCCAAGAATTCATGATTTACATTCAATGCATCACCACTTTCAGTCATTGACCCCACTTGCACCGCAATTTTTCCTGTATGAGCATCTTGATTAATCAGATTACCAATTTCGGCTGCAATTGTTTTCACGCCAAAATCCTTACTCCAAGTCGAAGTGGTCGAACCACTCGATAAGGTAGCGGTATGAGCGACATTAGGGCAAAGGAATAACTTGTCTGTGCCATTGAATAAGTGCGGGTCTTGAACAGTCAATTTAATTCGTGATGCCGCCAACTCCCGGTAATTGTCGCCTTGCCAAACGCCCATTCTCAATACACGCTGAATCGGTCTATGTCTGAGATAAATTGCCCCCACATAGTCGGTGTAATATCTCCTTCGATATGGTTTGAATGTAGTGAAATTCTGATACTCATCAATCACGAGTCGTGGTCGCCACGCCATACGGCAAATCCGATCCATGTAGTCTTGGCGTCGTCTAATGAGTGTTTCAACCTGAGATTTGCTAATTCCTCGCTGAGAACTGTTAGAGAGGATAGAACTGGGTTGAACATAGGCGTTATTTGCCGTAGTGTATGCTTGACTGGGATTCGCTCCTTTCAGATTAATTACTGCACTTGCGCCTCCTGATTCAATGCCTGTTATCGTTACTGATTTTCCTAATGCATCCACATCATCATACACAGTTACAACATCACCCGTAGCAAACCCCCATCTCCTATAATCTGCTCCCGTTATCGGGATTTTGATAATGGATGTACCATTTTCTGTGGCGGTGCTTGTATTAGCCGCTAATACGGTTGGTTTTGCATCAGGCAATTGAAGAAATGATTCAATTTTTGCAACAGAGGTATAGACCAACTCATCCGGATACAAAGGCTGATCGGGCCTATGCCCCGGAGCAAATGTTCGTGGCATTCATCATCCCTCCTATCTCCCCAAATTGTAATCCATATTTGAATTGCACCCTGCACATCTTGGAGTCCAGCAGAAGTGAAGCAAGCCGCACTTAACGCAGCGGGTGCCCGAACCAATGTTCTGAATGTCAAATCGCTCTCTTCCGGTGAGTTTCACCCTCACATCGGCAGACTTTGACATGTTAGATTTGCTAAATGGCGAATCATTCATAGGGATAGCACCGTCGTTCGTGGCTATTTCGGCCAAACGAACCTTACGGCGTCGTTCTATCTCATGTGCTTCTTCAAAGCAAATGTCGCCTACTTCTAAAGCCACAAAAACAAGCCTCCAATCAGGCTCGCCCACCTGTGACTGAGATATAGAGGGTTTGCGCCGAAAGGTCGGTCGAATCTGCAACCGCATCGAGGGCCGCACCATCCGCTCCGGCTTCATAGGCCAAGACCTTCTTTGCCGACCTATCGTATGCCCAAACATAACCTCCAATATCTGATTCGATATGGACAGTCTCAATGTTTGATACATACGCGGTCAGATCCAATGATTCGCCAGCGGCGAGCCATGAACTATCCGGTGTCACCTTCAAAGCAACAGATAATCTGTTTCCCGTGACGTTCGTTCTTCCTAACTGCTCAACTGTCAGTGCCATACAACACTACGGTTTGGGCCAATCCTATTTAAGCGATGAGTTTTTTGGCGACTATTCGTAAATCACAATAAGTCGAATATCGCCACTTGCAAAGGTGCTATTTGAAGTTGCAATAGTGAATCTTACTTGTCCGCAAACAAGACCATTCCACGGTGCGGGTTCATCAATTGTTTTACCACCAGTAGTTGAACTGGCCGGTGCTGTTACTGTAAAATGAAGTCCGCTTGTAGTCCCCCCATCGGCATTCATGTTGCCGCCCTCTGCTGTTTGGAAATTGAGGGGGGTATTACTTGCCGTTCTTACATCAAGAGCCGCAACCGTATCGCAGTAGGGATATTCTGTTCCTCCTGTATCCTCTATGTCCATTGTGATTTTCAGTGAACCTCCGGTTGCAGTATTTGAACCACAAGATACCCGAGAAGGATCCAAAACGATTCTTGAAATCTTACCGTTGATGTTTAATGTCCCATTTAGTGAATTAGTGCCATCGCCGGTAAGCGTCAAAATCTTGCGATTTACACGAGTACGGCTTGCATATCGGCCTACACCGTCGTCAATGTCTGTGTATGAATCAGTCATTCACTCGCCCCGACGATATATTCGCGGGCTTGTTCAGTCATTGATGCTTTGGTTGATGTGTTCGCAACAGGAAGTCCGTGCGCTGAACACCACGCCATCATTTGTGCCCGTGTAAGTGATTGTGAGAACCCGTTTGCGTCAAGCAATTCTTCGACATTTACAGGTTCCTCGACTACTTCTTCAACTACGGGTTCCTCAATTACAGGTTCCTCAATTACAGGTTCCTCAATTACAGGTTCCTCGACTACTTCCTCAACCACTACGGGTTCCGGAGTTGCTTCCATTACCTCAAGCATAGCAATTTGCTTAGTTTCGCCGTCCTCGACGACTTCCCATGCAGTTCCACCGTTTTCAATTTGAGGAATAATCTTGCCGCGCACCCACTCTTCAGGGAGATCGTTTCGCTCCATTCCTCGTGAAAAGGCGTACAAAACGCCATTCACTTTGAACTCAGTGTAGGGTCTTGCACCCACATATCGAAGGCTAAGAGCCATTTGGCTCACCTTCAACGGTATAGGAATGTAATCCTAATAGTGTCAGCATCGGATCCCGCTCCTGTAAATTTGAGAAGGGTTGATGTTGATATGTTCCCTGCTACGGGGAAGTCGTTTCCTCCCGCCGTAGTGGTGTTGTGAAGACCCAGTATGCCGATGAGTTCGGCTCCTGTAATTGCGTTGGTGCTTAGAGCCAAGTCGTAAGCCGCAGCCGCATCGCCATCTGTAATTACTACATCAACAATACCAAGACTGATTGTACCAGTCGCGCTGTTGCTTCCAATTGGGCTTTGAAGCCAATCTGTGTCTGCCTCTCCAACTCCACCCCAAAGGCGGCTGTCGAATACAAGCGTTCCGTTTCCTGTTAGATTTGTGTTAGCCATTTCTTTTCACTCTCCGTTTTTCCATTTCTCCAATACCAATCAGGCAGATATGTCCCTCACCTTGCCGTGTGATCGATAGAATAGTTGCCATAGTTCTCCCATGGTGTGGAACATTCCCATCTGACCGAGCCTGTTGATGCCGAAAGGATCTCCGGTTTCAATACCTGACTCATGGTATAGAGTTGGTTTTGCGGTGCAGAAGTATAGGTAATCCGAATCCACGAAATACATTCTCGATAGTTCGCCCGAGTCTGCTGTTACATCCTTCGATGGAATTAGAGGAACGCCGTTGTAGGTGGCGACTACGAAGCCTGCCTCCATACCGGGAACACCCTTCACTCCATTTACGCCGGGCACAACGCGCTTCATCTCGGTGAATCGCTGCTGTGGTTGTAGTAGTTGCTGAATCTTCTCAAGAGTGTCGTAGCCAGTTAGGATAACCTTTGGCTGACCTCCCTTCTCCCAAATGGTGCGGAACATTCCGTCAAGGATGTTCAGAGTTAGTGCGCGTCCTGCGCCTGCTGAACCAGCGTCGCAGTTTGCGTCATACCATTGCTGAGAACCTGCGCCTGCTCCATTGCGGGTTATGTTGTATTGGTTGTGATCTGTGATTGCCGTTACGAAGTCTGTTGCAGACTCGGTAAATGACGATGATAGGCAGCGGTCAAGCGATTCAAAATCGTTTCCTGCTGTGGTATCCACATCCGTTAGTAGCATCTGATTGATATGCTCTGCGTGGTGCTTCGCCATCTCCATCTTCATTACTGCCCTTGCATCTCCAAGTCCGTCGTCCTTGTCGGCGAGGAACATTGCTGTCTCGCTCAGGTCGAAGGTGTGAGCCACAGTCTTTGGCTTCGTGCTGACCTCCGCGAAGGTTGGCTTGGTGGTTTCCGGTAGTGTGCCGTTCTCAGGTAGTCCGCCACCCTTGGTGTTGTCCGGCTTGGCAGTTACGACGCGCCATCCCGACTTCTCCCATGGCTTCTTTGGCAGTATGCTAAATGCGTTGAACTCTTGGTTGAGTTGCGACCACACCTTGCGGCCAAAGATGGCCTGATATGTTCCTGTCGTGCTGCTCACCAATGGCGAGTCAGCCTTTAGCAAGTCTGTTCCGGAGTATGCCCATGCATTTGCACCTGCGCCCGCTCCGTAATACAGCCTCTCCATGTCCTCGATTGTCCTAATGTATCCTCTTGATCCACTCATTTCATTTCACTCTCCTTATTTTCTCCGTTAGCCTCAAAGCGATTACTCGCCTCTTAGAGCCCTCCGTGCTAAATCTTCGGTGGCTCTCCATGCATCGAGGTCATTGCCCATTGCGGCAAATTCTTCGTGCGTGGGGATGCGAATATCAGTGGTTGGTGTAGCCACAGCGGACTTCTGAATGTCGGTGTTCTCGCTGCGTAGGTTCTCTATCTCGGCCTTGAGCGTGCTAATCTGCCCGCCGTAGTCCTTAGACTTCTGAACCTCAAGTGCGCGAACGGTTTCAGCCTCATATCGGCCTTCCCAATCCTGCTTGACGAGTGATTTCAAAGCCTCTTCGTCGCGTAGGGATGCGTATGCTCGGTATCCGCGCTCAAGCCCATCAGGGGTAATCTCATCATTCTTGATGATATTCTTGTTGCCGGATGGCCCATTGTAAGCCATGTTCTTCACACCGGGCTGCTTGATGACGTACTTATTGCCGCCGGGAGCAGGTAGTGAAGGGTAAGAAGGCTCAGATGAATCCTCACCAGCACCGACTGAATCGCCCATGCCTCGGTGAGAGTAGCCGCCCTTGCCTTCTTGCAAGTAAGCCTTCTCCAATCCGTAGTGTGCGCGAACAGCATCGAGATCAATTCCCTGCTCGTGCGCGAACTTCTCAAGAGTGTCGATGTAAGCAACCGCACCATCATGCGACTTCTCAGTTGTCGACTCTTCCGTTGATTTCTCTTCGGACTTCTCTTCCTTTTCTTCGGACTTCTCTTCGCCCTTGTCTATTGCTTTGAGTATTCCACTCAAACTGTCTCGTATTTCATTCAATGCTTCGCTTTCTGTCATTTTCTCAACTTCCGTATCGTCCATTTTCAGTATGGTATACCGCGCCTCGGGATTAATCCCCTTCTTACACAAGGTAATCTCGTGTAACTCAAGGTCGGTAATCTCTCGGTGGCTTCCATGCTCGGGCGTGTGCTTAGACACGCGGAACAAGGCTTGCCCCCCTATGGAAAAGGCACGGAGTTCTCCATCCCGCACCTGCTTTTGCACTTCTCGTGCCTTCTGAATGTCGCTTCGTATTCTGCATACGACGAAAAGCCCGTGATTATCAACCTCAGACTTCCATACGCGACCCTGTGAATCTTTGTATGAATCAACGACTTCTCCGACTTGGATGCCGCTGTGGGCAAGTTGGACATTTCGGAACGCCGCATTATCCATGAATTTATTGAACGCCTTACCGAGTGCGTCTGCTGGAATTCTATCACCCTGCTTATCCACCATATCGACGCTCGCATATCCTGCAACATATAGATCGGAACCGCTGGATTCCTTGATGATCCAACGGTCTGACGATTCCCCCATCGCCGACCAAGTAGCAGAAGCACTCATTGCCATCGAATCAACGAACATATCTCAATGGTATATGAATAACAGCATGATAGCCCTAACAGGACTCACAGCGCGTCATCATCACGAGTAGCGGGCAGTACCTCACTTTCTCGTTTATCGTGGTTCTTTTCTTTTGCGGGGTAATGAAGTATGGCTTCACCATCTATAATTTCCAAATACGCTTCACCATCTTCAGTATTAATCCTCATAGACATAGGTTTGAACATATCATCCATATTTACTCCATCTGTCCCTGATCTTGGATGTCCAAATGTGGTGTTTTCTTCATCCGTTATTTCAGTCGGCCCCGTCGGTGCAGTAATATCTGCCTGCATACCCGACCATGCCCCACCATCGGCTGATGCTCGATTCATGCGTGGGAATGCAAATTTCTCAGCAATATCATCATCTATTGCTTCATTTACAGTCCACAATCCACTTTCAGTCTGCTCAAGGCCATACTCTCCGGCATAAATTTCCAATTTCGCCGAAGTCAATCCCTCGACGATTCCAATCAATTTCTTTTCTTTGAGGGCTTCTTCTGCTGAAGATATGGCGCGGCGGGCATGACGCATAATAGTCGAAATGCTGTCGTGTTCGTCATCATCACCTTCTCCTTCATCTAATACTTCAGGGGCTTTATCCACAGATTTCCTCTTAATGGGTCGCTTACGAACAGAATGCAACGGCCTCAAAGTGCCTCCTTCTGACGATGTAAAAGTCCCTCCGCCCTCTCCTTCCTTCAAAAACAGCCCTGCAACCGGCCCCCATAGGGATATTTGCGCTTCAGCCTGTTTGATGAGATGTGGTGGCCCTTCATATCCTGTAATGAAATATCCTTTTTCATCAACACCCGTATTCGCGATTACGGGTTTATGGATTGCTGGATATTCTAATACCACACTTGACCCCTTCAAACTCATTTCAGGCAATGGCGGTAAAGGAAGTGACTTGGTTATGTCGTCTTGAGGATACAACACCCATTTAGGATGGACTTCTTTGCCTTTCATGAATGTGGAATGTGCATCTCTAATCAACAAATCAGTTCTATCCATTGATGCAATAGTCTTGATTAGCCCCTCTTCATCGGTAGTGACGCATGAATTAGGCGAAGGAAAATGAACATGATCTGTTGTGCTATACAATGTCCTCAATGTATTCACTCTATCTGATAATGGTTCCATAGACATGTCTGTATCTTTGTGAACCAATAAATCAACAACCGTCAAAACATCATCGTCAAGGTACGCATCGAAAATTGCATTCCCCTTTATGCAATCTTTCAACGATTTCTTAATTTTACTCGGCAAACTAACAGGATCAACGCTCTTACCTGTCTTTTTGACTAAAACATGCTTACCTTTCGGTTTCTTCTGAACAACCCATTCTCCACTAAACCCTTTGAGAGTATCCATATCATCTAAATCACGCACTACATGAGCGGGTTCGATTAACGATTCAAATACGCCTGTTAATTCATATTCATCATCTGATTTCTCTAAATCTCTCGTAAGAGAGGGATAACCAAGAGGCGTTGGCGTCAATGCATGAATCTCTCGCGTTTTATTGTGAATCGGCTTTTGACTGTGCAACATGTCTATACCGTTGACTAATCCTTCATGTGCAGTTCTCTGTGCTATCGTAAATGGTTGAGATTTTACATCAAATCCTATTTTCTGTGCCTTTGGATCCCACCGCCAGCCGAGAGTAGCAGGCATATCGTGCCCCCATGCATCAGTATTACCTGTGTTGAATATCGGCGGCATAATCTTTTTTGACGAAGGGTGAATGCGATTTTCTCGCATTAATTCATAATTCGCTGCTGCTGCTATTTGCTGGATATTTCCTCGCGCAACTGTATTTGTAGTAACATCGCCCTTTGTAGGGGATAGCAACTCAACACCATGCTTCCCCTTCAAATCATTAGCCATCTCCAACATCCTCATAGCGAGCGCATCATCCGATTGCGTGTAATGTTCATTGTGCAAGGAAATAAAATCCATATTTGAGTTTGGGTGTTCAATACGATATTTGCCCGCACGAGCGTTGCCTAAATCGGCAACGCCTTGCAATGCTCGACCAAAACGGCTTACTGAAAATGCTTCAGGGGGAATAGTCATCCGAGAACCCTGTCCACTTATCTCCGATGGGTGAAGGTGATGATGATTAGATGCATGACTCCAACTTGAGCGTTTGCGCTCAAAATCAACATCTCCGGTGGAAATAGGTGAATGAAATTCATCAGGGAGATTATTCGCAAGACTTGGAAAATGCGTTCCACTTATCATGTGAGGGCCGTCGGTCGGAATTGCGTCAGTCAAGAACTCCGATAACCACCCCCCGTCGAATATCTTAGGAAACGATTGCCCTAAGAGTGTTTTCAACGAATTTTCATCCCTACCCACTCCGCCCCAGTATTGGAACGGTTCCCACCAATGATAGTTATGCGCCTCTTCGTTTTCAATAAAGGGATGAATCAAGCGGCTATGCGGTTTTTCATCAACGGGAGAGGATACAGGGCCATGCCTATCACTTGGCCTTAGCCACCATGCTTTGAGAGGCGTAAATCGATCGCGCCAATTCCGCAACGCCCTATCCCATGATATTTTCGACTTCTCATTCATTTTATTGCGTAGCACTCTTGAATCAGCAGAACCATATTCATCAGTAGCCGCGAGTTCCCCTAACATATCAATGAATTTCTCCCCCTCATCCTTTGAATTCCATTCCAAACCAAACAAATAAGGTAACATCCCAAAATCTTTATTCAGCATTTCACGCTTTGATTCTTCCCAATCTTGATGAGAATCATGCCTATTGACGTCACGTACATAATAATCAAGCATGGATTTGTTTGGGCGACCAAACAAATCATACATATCGCTCGACTTTAATTTAATCCGGCTTTCGCCTGTTTTGTGCTTATGGGCTAAGGTATCATGCTCCCCCTCTTCTAAATGCGTAATGAAATCGAACAAGTGGTCAATATACAGGGGCTCACCCCATGCCGAACCATGAAGTAATGGACATGAATTCGATTTCATACCAAAGGGTTGATGCTCACCGAAACGATTGTCTGCTTCTGCAATCGGCCAATCTCCATAATATGAATTGGATAATTTTGTATGGCCTGCAAGGTATGATTGTTGATCCTGTGGAATAATCATCTGAGAAGGCGAAATAGGTGCGGCGAGATCTTTGAATGAATATGAGGGGCTTGGGGCCATCATTGACAAAGCGGCCATATCTTGCTTAGTCAATTGGTTTCCATCGAGAGATTTGAGATATTCAACAACGGGCGGCTCTTTGCCCATTATGCAAGATAGAACAGTCTCAGTCCGAAGTCTAACTATCTCATTCATCATACCACCCACCTTCATAGGCGGGCATAGATTTGATGAATCAACCCCGCAATCTCATCGACAACTCCTAATTGACTTGGATGACTGCTCTTGCGAATTTGGCCTAAATAATCCTCAATTGAATCCTTGTTATCGTTAAATCCGCCGGGATTGGTTAGATGCATATGAAGCGATGATGATTTGACGTCATAGCCCGTTTGAGACACAGCGGGCATCTTGGCGACCTCGCTTATTGGCTTGCGTGAGGGGCCGTCTGTTGTATATGGAAGGGTTTGATTTGTGCCGAATCCCGAAGCCCTGATGTTCTCTCCGGAAACCTCGTGGAATTGAGGAACACCATTATCTGCGGTAGTCTCTTGGTGGTACTTCTCCATCTTGCCGCAGTTCTTGCATTCAGAGTCGTCACATCCCATGCATTCATAATTCTTAGAAATACCAAGTTTTTCTTCAATTTGCTTACAAATTGTAAGTAATTGACCTTCGGGCGTATCTTTCATTGGATTCACATATTCCATTCAATCACCTCTATTAGCCTTGATTTCAGCGTAATTCTCCATCCAACTCATGAGAACCCTCTCTGCTAACTCCCCGTCTATCCCTGCATATTCAGCAAGGTACGGGGCTGCACCGAACATATTAGTTATGCCACTCTCTCGTATGCTTTCCAACATATTGTAGTATTCCATCCATTCAGGATTCATTGCCTTTACAACACTCCAAGCCTGTTCAAATGCCATTACTGCCTCATCTCCCTTTCTGCATCTTCCCATTCTCTAATCTCATCATAACGAGATTTGGCAATCATATCTCCACTTCCCGAAAATGGCCCAACTGAAGAAGATACATCCATAGTATCGCGATTCAATGGGTCGAATGTCTCATCGGCGTGAGGCGTAGCAAAGACCTGCCATCCTTGCTTTCTCATCATAACAGTCGGATCGTCTGCGGCCTTCATCAATGAGAAATTCTCCAATTCCAAATTCTCAATACGCTCTTTCAGAATCTTAACTTCTTCAATCAATTCCTTAGCAAGTTCTATGGTAATCTCGGTATCTTCATCCGCCATTAGAAGCCACCCCCCATCATACTTGCATTACCTTGAGGGCTTAGGCTTACGCTTCCCATCCCCGCGCCAAGTCTCTCATTGCCCATAGGAGTCATTGAGTTTGCAGGTTCATTTAGTGTTACTGGGCCATGTATATCGTGTAAGCCCATAACTGTGTATTTCAAAGCGAGTAGCGCACCGCTTATGCTATGGAGTTCAGTCTCCAATTTCGCTAATTTTGCAGGAAGCACACCTGAAACGCCTTGTTGTGAAAGTGCCTTATTCACATTACCAATCCGCGTATCTGCTTCATCGAACCACAAAACAAGGTCGTTAATTGACTGTCCGACGCCTGAAAAATCCTGATCTGCCGTCATGGGTAAATCTGCACCATTTGGGCCGGGAGTATTCATTGGAGGCTGCATGCCTTGAGCGGCCATCATTGGGTCGTTCTTGATGAGAAGGTCATCCTGTATCTTCAACGCTCTTAGGCGTTCGGAGATAGAACCGTTTGAACTCCACATCAGCCCTCGCCTTCCACATTAGGGTGTCCAGTCATGATTGTGTCATAATTTGCTACAATTTCAGAAGGGATTGTTTCGCCACAGAAGGGGCAGAAGTTCCAAGATTGTTCTGCGGCTTGTGAAGCAGTAATACCACAGCAAAATACATCATCATCTGTCCAACCTTCGGGATGTTCATAAGGAAGGCCGGAGTGACCCGATCTGTAACCCTTGACTACAACCCAAGCGGAATCGAATACTGTCATTTTTCTCCCTCAATATATCCTGTGGGGTCGGAATACTTTGTCAGTCCTACCCGCACGGATAACACCGAGAGCAATAGCACCGTCATTGGCTGAATAATCGCCATCCGTATTATCGAATTTCATAATCATCCCCGCCTGCACATCATCTGTTTGGACTTGAAACTGCTTAGTCAGTTTATCATGGAGTTCCAAATCAGACATCAGAACATCCATAGCATTTCTCGCATCATGAAGATGCTTTTCTATGTCATCCCTATTATTCAGGTCAATTGCTTTCTGCATTGCTTCAATAGACGCCACCGCTCGACGAGCCATTGGATCCATTTTCGCCAGTATATCAAAGCCACCGCTCATGTTGCTCAACCCTCCCACCTTTTCAATCGTTATTGAGAGTTGCTATTCAAACTCCGCGCTCTCCACCTATTCCTAATCGATTTAATCGAGCATCAATAATCTTCTCAGATGAACCCTTATCGTCTCTTGAATCGCCTTTTCTATTGGATGCTGATGTTCCGCCATCATGCCTTTTCATGCGCTCAGGCGACCTTCCCCCTGTTATCCGTGTAAATCGTTGTGATTCGTCTTGCAATTGCCTCAACTCAGGAATCTCATGTGGGATGTGATAACCCGGTAAGGGGACAGGGAGTGGAGGCTCACGGTCATGGTAGGGATCTTCTTCCTCCTGACCACAGTATTTCACGACCCTCCAAGCCTTCTCAAAGGATTTCTGCGCCCAATCTGCGCCTCCCTTCTTGTGATTGCACCCGCACTTGCATCCGGGCTTGCACTCACACTTGCCCTCAGCACAGCCGCATGAGCATTTACTCATTCAACCACATCCTCAGATTTCTGAACAGGCGGTGCTACGGGTGGTGCGCCACCACCGCCCTTTGCACCCTGCGCCGCCATCTCAGCCTGTTGTTTTTGTGCAATTTCTTCAGGGCTCGGCTCGCGGAAATCGAAATTCAAGTATTTATCGTCAATCTGATCTCGTAGCAGAGCCTCATAACCTGCCTGCTTCATCTGCATCATATTGCGTATAGCCATTTCATCGCGGCGTAGTTGCATGATTTCATCTTCTTCTTCATGCGGTGAAAGTGTAAGTGTCCATTCTGTAATGCCGAATGCATCCATAAGTGAAGGGAACACTATTCGGTTGTAAACTGATTGTGCATATGATATTGCCCGATTACTAACGACAATTTGCATGCCTTCGTTATTCAAACCGCCACCCGATACATCATTCATGAATACATTAGATACACCATAATATGCCGAAATACGCTGCCTTATGTCATCCTTAATCGGAATATATTGCAATTCCTCAAGAGTATCCATCATACGGACATACTCAAGACCGCCGCGCCCCGATTCAGTTTCAACACCAATCGTCGGAACATAGTTTGGGTCGCGCTCAAGATGTTCCTGTATATTCCGAGCAGTTCGCTCAACTGTTTCCATATTGGATGATTTGATAACCATAACACCGCGAGGCATTCTTCGCTTCTGATAAGCAGAATAGACATAGTTATCCATAGCAATGAGTGTATTCACTTGACGCCACATAGTCGCAACAGGACTGCGCCCATATAATTTGGAAGGCGACCATTTGCTTATGTGGACAACTTCGCCTTCAGTATAGACCTGCCCGTTTCCTACACCGGCTAAATTGATGTAATGAATCGGTACAACAGGCATACCCGATATAGGACAAACCCCCTCGGGGTCACTTGTCCGGAATGACCTATCAATCAGACTTGTATATTGAGTCCCGCCCCTTATCCCTCTCTTATCAGACAGAATACGCATGAAGATAGGGTCTGCCCTTGAAACCTCACGAACACGGAAGAATTGGGGCGTTTTAGACTTCGGATCGACAAAGTATTCTTTTGTGAGAATAATGTAAGCGTCATCAACGATATTCAAATCCATCTCAATTTCACGAAGAACATCAACAAAGTTCTGAGTCATGCGATTTCCATTCTTGAGAATAGCATCCGCATAATCAATTTGCCCCCTGTCCGGCTTACGAACCGGACCTTCACATGCCTTGCACCCTTCGACCTGTTGTTGATACTCTTCGCCGCATTCTGTGCATTTCACAACAAATTTAGCATCCCAATCCCAACCTTTGCGGAATGTTTCAACGGTCAAATGTTGCAGAATAGAGCGCAACACCATGCATTCATAGGCAGCAGCATAAAGCGCAGGGATTGTAATTCCTTGCAACAAGGGGGGCTCTTGAACACCTTGCGTGAATAAGGGCATAGAAGGAATAGGGGTATTGTACCTCTCCATGTCCATTCCGACAGCAGAGAAGAGGCGTTCCATCTTCTTTTCATCAACCATGCGTCAATACCTCTTCGCGTTTTGCTTTTAACCCCTCATCGGTTATTCGGTGCTTCTTGAGCAATTTATTCTGTTCGGTATGCGGCAACGAATCATATGCAAGCACAATAAGTGCATCATCATTCCCTCTAAGCCCCTTAAGCATTAATTTGGCGGATGAAGCATTCCCATTTAGGTGTGGCTCTGCTAATTCCAATGCCTTGAATACTGATTTTTCACCTTCTATGACTAATCCTATCGAGTCCGCACTTACGCCGCCACCAAGCGTTTTATTGAGAGCCGTAGCATACCATGGAGCGGTAGGAGCATAGAATCGCATTTCTATTCTCGGATTTAATCGCGAATCTAATTTGAATATCGCACTATGTTCCATAAGCCCTGCAATAAATCGATCTGCGTCTTTGAGAAGCACATCACGGCGTCTTACATCATAGAATAGCCCCCTACCTATTGATTTGCTAAATTGGCCCACCGCTATGATGTCGTAAAGGAATCCGTGAGATTTGATTATCGATGAAATCTCGGCCGGACTTGCATTCACACCATATGATTTGAGAGTTTGAGCATTCAATGCGCCACGGGAAGTCAATACTTCTCGGCAATTCTCTAATAAATTCCGCTCTCGGTTAGACAACCGTTCCGATTTATCGATGGTTGTTCGCCACAAATCTTCAGCGACAACCCTTCCTTCTGTATCGGAACCCGTCCATGATTTCACAAACCTCCTAAACGGTAAATCCAATCTCTTAGTATTCTTATTGAGTGCATCATAATCCATATCAGTCAAAGGAAGCCTGCCGACTAATGAACCCGAAACGCCAGTAAAGTGGTTCAAGATGGCCTGTTTTTCCATTTTCAATAACGGTTGAATTAAATCTAAGGTTTTCAAATCCCGCGCTTTAATCAATATCTCTGACATCTCCCGCCCAGTCATTCCAAAATTATCAATAAACCATGTGCGGGTTAAATCGAGGGGTGCCTGTGCTGGTAATTCTGCTCCGGGTTGTTCTGTGGGGGGCGCACTATTTGCGGCATCCATGCCTTCTATTGATGCTTCTGCTTGCGGATTTGGAGTATTTTGTTGTTCTCGTTGTGCTTGCTCTGTTGCCTGTTGCAATTCCTCTTCGGCTTGAGTGGCTTCCTTTCTCTTAGCCCTCACCTTATCCACTACCATATCTAATGCAAGAGGTGCAACTGCGGTTCCAACTGTCTTTGCAGCACTAATCAAAGCAGGATTCTTTCTAATGGAATCCGACAGACTTTCAACTCCCGCAATAGGGGTCAGATAGGTCTTATGCATCGATCCACCCTAATCTATTGCGCCAAGTTTCCCCATCAAGGATTATGATGTTTTCGCGATATTCCTTGGTTGCCTGCACTGAAAGTGCAAGGGCAATAACCATGTCATCGTGCGCCCCAAGGCTTTCCATTTTTCCATTATCAAGCATTGTAAACATAGATAATTCATTGAGTAATGTATTCATGTGTCGTCTTGTTGAGCCTTCGTCTTTGTACGGTATAATGAGGTGCTTCTGCTCAAAATGAAGTTGAAGCGTGTGCATTAGAGCCTCTTTTTTCATACGGCTCATGTTGAATGGTTTGATAGGCAAATCACTAATTTCTTGCAAAACTTGATTGAAAGCCATAGCGAAATTGTTTGTTTCCAATTCGATGATTATAGGATTGAAACGAGCATTCAATTCAATGATTTTATCAATCTGTTGATTGAAATTCATATTCTTTTCATGATGCACATGAACGACCCTCTTATGCCGGTTTTCATCCATAGCAATAACTATCATGCAAGTGTAGTCGGCTCGCCTATCTGCACTAATTGCCGGATCCCAACCGATGTAGTAGTTGAATGGTTCCTCACTATCGGGATAATATGAGAGCGTAAGTGTGTCGTCCTTAACCGCTTCAAGCATTTCTTCAGGGAATAGGCTCGATTCGCTCGCTATTGGCTTGCATAGGTATTCGCGAGTAAATGCAATTGAAGTCATTTCACCCCTTCGTGTATTCAAAGCATTAAGATCCCATCTTTCGGGCCATAGAGGTTCGCCCGTCCCTTCATTTATTGCGGGATATTCATTGACGCAATAGCCATCAAGACCCTTCAACTCCGCATAGAGATCAACAAACGAGAACGGAGTGCCGACTATGCATAATTGGGCGGTGTGGTGCA
>TARA_R110002020_G_scaffold459632_1_pt1 | contig 19816 bp, 19 predicted proteins | sample TARA_R110002020 | Tara Oceans TARA_R110002020 (sample SAMEA4396489) | marine metagenome | biome: Westerlies Biome; feature: [MES] marine water layer (ENVO:01000295) within the mesopelagic zone...; material: water (ENVO:00002006), including particulate matter (ENVO:01000060) such...
GTCCGAGGTCTTGGCCATCAGGATGAAGTAGCTTGCGCCATCGGCGCCGGTGATGAACCATTTGCGGCCGGTGATGCGGTAGACATCGCCGTCGCGCACCGCTTCGGTCAGCGTCATCGATGGGTCGGAGCCGCTGCCCGGCGCGGGTTCGGTCATGGCGAAGGACGAGCGGACCTCGCCGTTGACGATCGGTTCGAGCCAGCGGCTCTTCTGCTCGGGCGTGCCCATGGCTTCCAGCACCATCATGTTGCCGTCGTCCGGCGCGCTCGAATTGAACACCAGCGGTCCGAAGATCGACCGGTTCATCTCCTCGTAGCACACCGCCATGCCGACCTTGCCGAGACCGGCGCCGCCGGTTTCCGGCTTGAGCTGCAGGCACCACAGGCCTTGGGCCCGGGCCTCGGCGCGCAATTCGTCGAGCAGGTCTAGGCGGATATTCTCGTGGTCGTCATAGCTCGACGCATCGGCTTCAAGCGGCAGCACGCGGCGTTCGACGAAATCGCCGATGCGGCGGCGGTAGTCTTCGACTTCAGCGGAGATGGTAAAATCCATGATAGGCCTCACAGGGATGAAACGAGATGGCCGCCATCGGCGACAAGAGCAGTGCCGGTGATATAGGCGCCGGCATCGGTGACAAGCAGAAGAAGGGCGCCGTCGAGGTCCTCGGGACGGCCGAGCCGCCGCTGCGGGATGCGCCTGATCAGCGCCTGCCCGGGTTCGGTCGCGAAGTAGTCGCGGTTGATGTCGGTCTCGATATAGCCGGGGCAGAGCGCGTTGACGCGGATGTCATGACGCGCCCATTCGAGCGCCAGCGCCTTGGTGAGCTGGATGAGACCCGCCTTCGAGGCGCTATAGGCGGCCACCCCGCCGCCTGTCCTCAGACCCAGGATCGAGGCGACATTGACGATGGCGCCGCCGCGGCCTTGAGCCTTCATGCCACGCGCCACGGCCTGGGCCACCAGGAACGCGCCCTTAAGATTGGTGTCGACGACGGCATCGAACTCGGTCTCGCCAAGGTCGAGCGCCGGCCCCGCCCCGCTGATGCCGGCATTGTTGACGAGGATGTCGAAGGGCCGATCCACCGAGGCGAGCGCCCGGGTTACGGACAGGCCGTCGGAGACATCCATTTCGAACCCGCGGGCAACGCCGTCCGCGGCCCGGATCTCCTCACAGGCGGCTTCGATCTTCTCCATTCGCCTGGCGGCGAGCGTGACGTCGGCGCCGTTGCGCGCCAGAAGCCTAGCGAAATGCAAGCCGAGCCCGCCCGATGCGCCGGTGATCAGGGCGGCTTTTCCGGCAAGCGGCAAGCTGGTCATAATGCAATCCTTTTTCGAGCGAGCGCTCGCTTTATTGCCGGTTTCGGTTTAGCATGCAAGGGAAAAGCTGAAACGGGATACCGCAGGGCGCTCCGTTCTTGCCTGAATGGCGGCGCGGACACCTGCAGGGACCCGGGCTGTTCAGTGCCGGAGCATCAAGAATACCGGTGAAGCTTTCGGCCGATTGGGCTAGTGGTGATGCCCAGGCGGCCTGCAGGCAGGCGACTACGGGATCAGGTCAGGGCCGGATCGCGATCCGGACATGGAGGACTGCGGGAGTGACAATGCCACAGGGCACGGACACGATTTTCGAGGCCGATTATTCGAGCGAAGCCTTGTGTACGCGCATGTACCGCCGCCACTCCGCCACCATCAAGGTGCAGAAGGAGGCCGTCGCCGTCGCCAACCTCGTCCGGATCTGCGAGGCGACGCTGAAGCTCGCCAACGAGAAGGGTTTTCACGCCGCCTCGTTGAGGGACCTGTCGCGGGTCTCCGGCATCTCCATGGGTGGGCTCTATGCCTATTTCGACAACAAGATCACGCTGCTGACGATGATCCTGGAAACCGTGACCTTGAGCGCGATGGAGATCATAGCCGAACCGCCCGAGGCGATTTCGCAGGATCCGCGCGCCCATCTGCGCTGGTTCATCGAGCGCCACATCGCGCTGACAGAGATCATGCAGCCCTGGTTTGTCTTTGCCTTCATGGAGGCCAAGAGCTTTCCGGCCGCCAACAGGCGAACCGCCGTGGAAAGCGAGGCTGCCACCGAAGCCGCCATCGCCACGATCCTGCACAACGGAGTGAACACCGGCGTGTTTCGCCTGGAAAACCCCCTGCTCACCGCAGCCCTGCTCAAGCCACTCCTGCAGGACTGGTACGTCAAGCGCGGCAAGTACCGAAAACGCAATATCTCCGCCAGTCTCTATGCCCGCGCAGTGTGCGATTTCGTCGAGACGGGCGTGCTGAGCGAGAAACCCTAACCGCGTGGTGGATATTCCGCCACGATCCCGGTTGACCTCATCCCCTGAAACGTCTTCGAATTGAGGTTGGTCGGTTCCTGCTGAAGGAGACAGACCATGAACGATCAAGGTTTCCCTGAGGAACAGATCATTCGGATTCTGAAGGAGCAACAGGTAGGGCTGGGTGCGAAGGAGCTGTGCCGACAACACGGCCGCACACATGAGACCTTCTATAAACGGCACGCCTGCGCTCTGGCGGGGATCCACCCAGAGCCCAGGCGCAAAAAACTCCGAAGGCCCCACGAGCGGGTTTTTGGCGATGTTTTGGATTTGGTTGCGGGGGCGTGATTGCACAGAGGCTTGCGTGCATTTTCGGGTAAGCAGGGTCCAGTCCAACCCAACGTCTCGGGGGGCGGATGTCTGGGTCTGGCATGCGTTTGTCCCATGTCCGGGTTCAGCCTCTGCTATCCTTCAGGATCATTCCGACCGCCTTGCCGCCAATCATCATGCTGGGCGCATTGGTGTTCCCGGATGTGATGGTCGGCATGACGGATGCGTCCGCGACGCGCAGGCCGTTCACACCCAGGACTCTCAGGCGTTCATCGACCACGGCAAGCGGGTCGGATGCCAGGCCCATCCTGGCCGTGCCCACGGGATGGAAGATCGTCGTGCCGATCTGGCCGGCCGCCACGGCCAGTTCCTCGTCGCTATCGCCGACGGATGGCCCCGGCAAATATTCCTGCGGCCTGTATTTCCGAAATCCAGCCGCATTGGTGATGTGCCGGGCGACGCGAAGCGACCGGGCAGCGACCACGCGGTCGTTCTCGGTCGAGAGATAATTTGGCTGGATATGTGGTTCGGCGGTGATATCGGCGGAGCTGATCCTGATCTCTCCGCGGCTGGTCGGTCGCAAATTGCAGACACTGGTGGTGATGGCCGGAAAGCGGTGCAGCGGATCGCCGAACTTGTCGAGCGACAGCGGTTGAACGTGAAACTCGAGGTCGGCCCGGTCGACGTCCGTCGAGGATCGCGTGAAGATGCCGAGCTGGGACGGCGCCATGGTCAGCGGGCCGCGCCGCCTCAAGCCATAATCCACGCCCATCCAGGCCCGTTTGAACAGGTTCCAGTAGATCTCGTTGAGGGTGGGGACGCCTTCGACCTTGTAGATCATGCGCAACTGCAGATGGTCCTGCAGGTTCTTGCCGACGCCGGGCCTGTCGACGGCGACCGGGATGCCGAGCGACTGCAAGTCCCGGCCCGGCCCGATGCCCGAGCGCAGCAGCATCTGAACGGAGCCGATCGCGCCGCCCGCAAGCACGATCTCCCGCCGTGCCCGCGCGGTACGGCGCTGGCCGTTCTGCATCCAGACAATCTCGCGCGCCGTCCCGTTCTCGATCGTCACCTTGTCGACGAGGCAGTTGGTTTCCAGCGTGAGGTTGCTGCGCACCAGCGAAGGCTTGAGGAAGGCGCGGGCAGCGGAAAACCGTGTGCCCCGCTTCTGCGTTACGTCGAAATAGGCCGAGCCTTCGTTGTCGCCGCCGTTGAAGTCGGGAATGGCAGCGATGCCGACTTCCTCGGCGGCGCGCCGGTACTCGTCGAGCACCTTCCATGTGAGCCGCGGCTGTTCGACCCGCAACGGCCCGCCGGCGCCATGGACTTCGGAAGCTCCGCCATGGAAATCCTCTTGCGCCTTGTAGATCGGTAGAACATCATCCCAGCCCCAGCCTGCAAGCCCGAGCTGTCGCCAATGGTCATAATCCGCGGCCTGGCCGCGCATGTAGATCATAGCGTTGATGGAGGACGACCCGCCGATAACCTTGCCGCGCGGATAAAGCAGGCTCCGTCCCCCGAGGCCGGCTTCCGCCTGCGTCCTGAAGCACCAGTCCGCTCGCGCATTGCCGATCGCGAACAGATAACCGACCGGGATCTTGTACCAGATCCAGTCATCCTTGCCGCCGGCTTCAAGAATGAGGACTCGATTACCCCGATCGCGTGAAAGACCCTCCGCAAGCACCGATCCGGCGGACCCCGCCCCTGCGATGATGTAGTCGTAGTCTTCGGCCATGATGTCGGTTACCTGTCCTGATCGTTAAAGATGCGGGTTTGCTGAGCGAATGTCGTCTGGTCCGGGCAGCCTTTGCGGCGGTCAGCCGTTCACCAGCCGGTTTTCGAGATGGCCGAGACCATCGATTTCAAGGCGAACCACATCTCCCGGCTTAAGATATCTGGGCGGATCGAAAGCCATACCGACGCCGGCCGGCGTGCCGGTTGCAAGAATGTCTCCCGGCTTCAATGTCATCACCTGGCTGAGATAGGCGATCTGATCGTAGATGTCGTGGATCAGGTTGCACGTATTGCCATCCTGCCGGAGATCGCCATTGACGAAAGTCCGCAGGTTGAGGCTGAGGGGATCATCGACTTCGTGCGCCAGCATCAGCCAGGGTCCGGTGGGTCCATGCGTGTCGAAGGATTTTCCCAGCGTCACCGTGTTGGTGCGGAACTGCCAGTCGCGCACGGAGACGTCGTTGACAATCATGTAGCCGCCGATCATGGCGCGCGCGGAGGAGCGATCGACATTCCGGCAGCTCTTGCCGATCACCACGGCCAGCTCGACTTCGTAATCGAGTTGATCGGAGACTGCGGGCGCCACGATGTCGTCGAACGGACCGACGATGCACGAGACCTGCTTGTTGAACCATTTCTGATAGTCAGGCTTGTGAAGGCCGAACTTTTCGACTTCCGCGCTGTGATCGGCATAGTTCATGCCGATTCCAAGGAATTTTTCCGGATCGGGCAGCGGCGCGTGAAGACGTACGTCCGACAGCGCAATCGGCTTGGCGGTCTCCAGCGAGATCCGTTCAAAACACTCCAGCGCATCCGCTCCGGCCAGCAGGAAATCCTTCACCGTGCGCGGCAGTTCCGGCGCGGCCTGGCTCAAATCGATGATCTGGTCGCCGATCACCTTGCCCAGGCGCCTGTCGCCGGGACGGGTGGAGAAGGATGCAATGGGCATGATGGACTATCTCTCCTTACGTCGTTGCGCCGCAGGCCGGGCGCTCAGCGCAATTCATGGCGCCAAGATTCCGGCATTGCCTCGTAGCCCCCATCCTTGCGAACCAGGCGGATGAAGCCCGGGAAATGCACATGCATGCCCGCCACGAGCAGATGATCGCTGGCCGCCTGGTCGAGAATTCGCCTGCGGGTCCGGACCGCGGCCTCGCTGTCGACATCGAAGGTGACGCTGACCCCCGGGTCCGGCAACTGCAGTTCCTGAACATGACAGACGTCCCCCCAGATCAGGAGCGATTCAGTGCCCGATTGGATCAGGTACCCCGTGTGGCCGGGCGTGTGCCCCGGTAGCGGCACCGCGGTTACGCCGGGGAAAACCTCTCCTCGGGCGTCCCTGATGCGCCCGGCATAGGGTGCGATCTGGAACCGGGCATCGTCGAAGTACCGTCGCTGTTGCACCTCCGTGAACCGGGACCGGATGGAGTCGTCCTGGCGGAAGCTGACGTCGGGTTCGCCCACCACCACCTCGGCGTTCGGGAAGAACACCTCGCCGTTGTGGCCGGTCAGGCCATTGGAATGATCCGGATGCAGATGCGTCAGCAAAACGGTGTCGATGTCTTCCCGCGCCACCTGAATGGTCTCGAGCGTCTGCGGCAGGATGCCCAGCGTCGGCCCCATGCTGTCCCCGGCGCCGGTGTCGACGATGGCGGTTCGGTCGCCGTTCCGGATGAGAAAGGAATTGATGGAGACGCGAGGCGGCGCAGGCTGAAAGCGCTCCCTGAGCTTGGCCGCGGCCTGGTCCTGGGTAACGCCGGTAAAGGATGCGAGCGGGGTGTCGTAATAGCCGTCCGACAGCGCCGTGACGACAATGTCACCGATCCGGCGATGGTAGACGCCGGGAACCTGGAGTGGAGAGGCAGAAGTCATTGCATTGCTTTCCATTAAGAAGTGATTTTCAGCCGAAGCCCGATCCTGTCTGCTTCACCGTTCTCGTCTCGCAGGACGCGCTAGGCGCTCTCCCGCCGGATGATGGAGAAGCCGCAATCGATCACCGACGGCCCGCTGTAGGTCCCCTTCAGGCGCTCCATGATGATCCTCGCCGTCTCGATCCCGATCTGCGCCCGCGGCACGCCGACCGTCGTCAGTGTCGGGGCCACCGTCGATGCGAGTTCTACATCGCCGAATCCCGCGATCGCGATGTCCTCGGGAACGCGCAGTCCGGCGCGCGCGGCGCCCATCAACGCGCCGACGGCCAGCGTGTCCGAAGCGCAGAAAATCGCGTCGATCGCGGGTTTCGACTTGATGATTTGCATCACGCCGACACTGCCCGATTCCATGCCGAACGGAACGTTGATCTCCATGTCGGCGGTCACTTCGATGCCGAGTTCCGCCATAGCCGCATGGTAGCCGGCGCTTCGGTCGACGGACCGGTCGTTCTGCGGATAATGCAGGTTCATGAAGGCAATGCGGCGATACCCCCACTTGTGAAGCGCCATGGTCATCTCGTAGGCCGCGTCGCGGTTGGAAAGACCGACCGCGAGGTCAAACGGATCTTTCGGCAGGTTCCACAGCTCCACCACCGGAGCCGCGCTGTTCTCAAGAATCTGCCGGCTTCTCGGCGTATGCTCGGAGCCGGTCAGGATCACGGCCGCGGGGCGCCATCCGATGAATCCCGCCAGCAGCTTCTCCTCCACTTCGATGTCGAAGCTGGTTTCGCCCAGAAGCAGATTGTATCCGTTGGCCGAGAACTGTCGTGACAGCTCTTCCATGGTTCCGGAAAACACCGAGTTCATCATAGTGGGAAAAAGAGCGACGATGATCTGACTGCGTTGCGACACCAGACTCCGCGCAGCGTAGTTGAGGACGAAGCCGCTGCTGTAGATCGCATCCTGGATCTTCGCCAGGGTCTTCTCGGACACGGCTTCCGGCGTTCTAAGCGCGCGCGACACCGTCATGGTTGTCACGCCGGCCATCTTCGCGACGTCGGACATGGTCGCGATACGGTTCTTCGTCTGCAGCTGTTTGGGCGAGTCTGGCTTGGAACCGGTCGGCATCTCGTGTTTCAGCTCTCGTTCTTTGGCGGATGGATCCTGGCTGCAAACGTGGCGAAATACGGGACCCGTCATGCCATCCTGGTGACCGCATCCTGACACGATCCTGCGCCTGCCTCTGGCTGGCCTCGCAAAATGTTATCGTTCACATATTGACATGCGTCAAGTTTGCCGCCACCGTAAAAGTATCGAAAGTGAAGAAATTTCGCGCGATGTCTGCCCATGTTAACGATAACGTGGGGATGCGAAGCATTATGTTAACGATAACATGACGCGCAAGCGGATTTCAAGCACGCGCGGCCGGCGGCCGGTCAAGAGCAGGCAACGAAAGGGAGCAAGGATGGTCGACGTAATCGCGAAGGCACAGATGGGAGATGTCATATGGGCCCAGTTGGACCCCGATGCCGACCTCTATGACGAGATTATCGAGATCTGCAGGCGGGAGGACATCAGGTCCGGCGTCGTGCTCAACATCGTCGGCGGCTTGCGCAAGGCGCGCCTCAGCCTGCCCATCGAGGCCGCCAGCTTCGAGGCTCAGCCCGGCATTCTCGAGCTGGAAGGCATGATGGAGGCGCAAGGCATCGGAACGATCGGATTTACGGTCGATACCTATGATTCCTCCGCCAAGAGCGGGATCGTCTATCATGCGGGCGAGCCGAACCTGCACATCCACATCACCATCACCCATGAAGGCAAGAGCTACATGGGACATCTGCTTCAGGGATGCATCGTCCGTTCGCTACACCCGCGGTCGCATTTCACCATTGTGTTGGCGAAGACGCCGGGAGCACTTCTGAAGTTCCGCGTCTCCGACGAGAAGAACAGCACATACCCAGACGGCATGCCGATCCACGACCTCGTGCAAGAGTGAGTGGCCTGAGGCCAATCGACGACAACCCATTTATGGAGGATAAAATGAGTGTCTTGAAATCCGATAAGTCGCCAATCCAGAAAACGTCCCCGGCCCGCCACGGTGCCCGGGCACTCGGCGCCTTCACGCTGTTCGGCATGCTGGCCGCAGCAACGCCTGCCTCCGCGCAGGTAACCCTCAACGTCAACTCCTGGGCCGGGCCTACCTATCCGCTCGCCACCCAGACTGTCGAGCTGTGCGAGAGCATCAACACCGCCACGGAAGGCCGCGTTGTCTGCAACATCCTGCCGAAGGCCGTTGCCAGCCCGACGCAGACCTTCGACGCGGTTGCGTCCGGGATCGTCGACATTGGCTACATCGTCCACGGCTACACCGCCGGGCGCTTTGTGTTGACAAAGGCTGTGGAATTCCCCCTGTTCGGCGATACCGCCGAAACGATGTCGGTCGCCTACCAGCGGGTCTTTGACAAGATGCTGGCTGCGGGCAACGAGCACGAGGGTGTCAAGGTTCTGGCCGTGCACACCCACGGTCCCGGCCAGATGTTTAACATCCGCAAGGAAATCAAGACCCTGGCCGATCTCAACGGCCTCAAGATGCGCGTCGGCGGCGGCGTCATCAACGACGTCTCGCAGGTCATCGGCGTCGTGCCGCTCCTAAAGCCCGCGACGGAAGTCTACGAAATGTTGTCGAGCGGTGTTGCCGACGGCGTGTTCTTCGCCAAGGATGGCGTCGTGCCCTACAACCTGCCCGAAGTGGTCAAGTTCGCGACGTTCGTCCCCGGCGGCATGTACAACATCTCGTTCGGCTGGCTTGCCAATCCCGAGAAGTGGGAATCCATCCCCGAGGCGGACCGCGCCCTGATCGAGCCGCTTATCGGCGAGAACCTTGCGCGGGCGATCGGCAAGAAGTTCGACGAAGCCGACCAGGTGGCCATCGCGGCGCTTGAAAAGGCCAACATCCCGATGACAACCGCCGACGAAGCGTTTGTCAGCGAACTCGCATCCACGACCGAGTCGCTGAGATCCGACTGGATCGCGGAAGCATCCAAACTGGGTGTAGATGGCGCAGCCGTCCTGCAGGCGCTCCAGGACGCCATGAAGGAAGTCGAAGCCGAATAGGCAGGTCCCTGGCAGATACAAGTGTGTGGGACACGACGCTGGTCGTGTCCCACGAAAGGGAGCTGTCTTACCGTGCGCAATATTCTCTCAAGCACCGTGCCTTGGATATCGGCCTTCTTCCGCCACATGTCCGCAATCATGCTTTTTGCCCTGATGATGCTGACCTGTGTCGATGTTCTGGGGCGGTACTTTTTCAATCATCCTGTCTATGGCGGCCTTGAACTGACCGAGATTCTGCTGGCCGGGATGATCTTCTTCACCCTTCCGCTCGTGTCCTACCGGAGCGAGCACGTGGTCATCGATCTCTTCACTCTGCCTTCCGAACGGCTCCGCCTTGTGCAGCATGTGCTGGCAAACCTGATCTGCGCGGCTGCCGCCGCGGTCATATCCTACCAGCTGTGGCTTCGGGCGATCCGCCTCGACCGCGCCGGCGAAACCACGATCCAGATCCAGATCCCGATGGATTGGGTCGCCTACGGCATCAGCATCCTCATGGCATTGACCGCTGTGGCTTTCCTGGTCCGGGCCTTCGTTCGGGATCTCCATACCAATTCAACAGGTGAGATTGTAAGTTGATCGAAACCCTCGCCGGCTTTGCCGCATTTCTCGCTCTCGCGTTCCTGCGGATCCCCCTGGCCATTGCCATGGGTATCGTCGGCTTCTTCGGGTTTGCATACATGGTCAGCGCCAGCGCCTCGCTGGCGATGGTGGGTCAGGTCACCTACGAAACCGGCCTTGCCTACACATTGTCGGTCATCCCGCTGTTTATCCTGATGGGAAACTTCATCGTCCGGGCCAAGCTGGCGGAAGAAATCTACCGCGCCGCCTACGCCTTCATCGGCCACTGGCCCGGCGGACTGGCGATGTCCACCGTGGTGGCCTGCGGCGGCTTCGGTTCCATTTGCGGATCTGCGCTTGCGACCACCGCGACCTTCTGCCGGATCGCGGTCCCCTCGATGACAGCGTTCTCCTACAAGCCGCACCTCATCGCCGGAACGATCGCCGCAGGCGGAACCCTGGGGATTCTGATCCCGCCTTCGCTCGTCTTCGTGATTTACGGCATCATGACCGACGAAAGCATCGGACGCCTCTTCATTGCCGGAATCATCCCCGGCATCCTGGCCATCATGCTGATGTGCGGCGCGGTGCTTTTCATCGTCTATCGTGACCCGGAAGCGGGCCCCAAGGGAACGCGGCAGAGCTGGATGACCCGGCTGGTCTCGCTCCGCCGGATCTGGGCCGTGATGCTGCTCTTCGTCATTATCCTGGGAGGCATCTACGCCGGCGTTTTTACCGCGACAGAGGGCGCGGGAATCGGCGCAGGAGGCGCGCTGCTGTTCGCCATCTTCCTCGGCCGCCTGCGGGTCCGGGAACTGGCCGATGTGCTCGTCCAGAGCGCGATCACGACGGCAAGCCTGTTCATGATCCTGATAGGCGCCCTGATCTTTGCGAATTTCGTCAACCTGACTTCGATGCCTCGCGACCTCGTCGCCTTCATCGAGGGCGCGAACATGTCTCCGAGCGTCGTGGTGCTGATGATCTGTGCCATCTACATCATCCTCGGCATGGCCATGGAAGAGCTGTCTATGATCGCGCTGACCGTCCCCCTGTTCTATCCGATCGTCACCGATATCGGGTATTCGGGCATATGGTTCGGGGTTGTGGTGGTCGTGGTCTGCCAGATCGGCCTGACCACTCCCCCCGTCGGGATCAATATCTTTCTGGTCAAGTCGATGATGCCCGATCTCTCGATCCGCGAGGCATTTCGCGGCACCTGGCCGTTCAATTTTGCCCTGATGATCCTTCTGGGCCTGCTCATCCTGATGCCCGATCTGGCAACCATTCTCGTGGATTACATGCGGTGATGTCACTTTTAACGCATAGCGACAGGTTCGGTGAAGTCCAGGCGGACGCAAGACGATGACAGACAGCGATCCAAGGATGATATCCGCCAGCAACGGGGGCCCGCCGCAGGCCTATGCCTGGCTGCGCGCGCGCGCATCGAAATCCCGCAACATCAGCGGCTTGCGCGCCCTGGCGGCGCGGCGGCTGCCCCGCGGAATTTTCGATTTCATCGATGGCGGCGCCGAGGATGAACGCACGCTTACGGACAATTCCGCCGCCTATGGCCGGGTTCGTCTGCTGCCCAGAGTTCTCGTCGATGTTTCCAGACCGGACGCGCGGGCAAGCCTGCTCGGAACCGAAAGCGGACTGCCCTTCGCCATCGGGCCGACGGGGGCGGCGGGTTTCGTCTGGCCGAGAGGGGATCTGGCCCTTGCCAGGGCCGCCGCGCAGAACGATATTCCCTTTGCCCTGTCGACCACATCCAGCGTCTCGATCGAGCATCTGCGCGAACGGATTGACGGTCGCCTGTGGTTTCAATCCTATATCTTCAGGCAGCGCGACTTCACAGAACGGCTTATCCGCCGTGCCCGGGACGCGGACTATGAAGCGCTCATCATCACCGTGGATCTTCCGGTGGGCGGCAACAGGGAGCGCGACTACAGGAACGATTTCTCGGTGCCGTTCCGCTACACGCCGCGCAACGTCCTTGACTTCGCGCTGCACCCGGAGTGGGTGATGACCACCATGAGGCATGGGTTCCCGAGCTTCGGCAATCTCACCGAATTCAATCCCTCCGCCGACGCGGTGAATGTCTCCTCTACGGTGGGGCGCAACTACGATCCCTCCTTCGACTGGGACGGTCTTAAGCGGATCCGCGACATTTGGCCGAACAAGCTCATCGTCAAGGGGATCGCGCACCCCGAAGACGCCCGGCGGCTGGTGGAGATGGGCGCCGATGCGATCGTCGTTTCAAATCACGGCGGTCGCCAGCTCGACACCGGACCGGCGACGCTCGACGCCTTGCCCGCCGTCAGAGCCGAGGTGGGTGCGCGCGTGGAGGTCTATGTCGATGGCGGCATCCGAAGGGGAAGCGATGTTTTCAAAGCGCTGGCCCTCGGCGCCGACGCCGTCCTGCTCGGTCGGGCGACCCTCTACGGCCTTGCCGCAGCCGGGGAAGTGGGCGCAGAGCGCGCCGCGTCGATCCTGAAGGAAGAGCTCCTCAGGACGATGCAGCTCTGCGGCGTCACCAGGATCTCGGACATCAACAGGCAATATCTCATTCCGGGAGACTTCCCGGATATCCCAGACGCACCATGAGCGGCCCCTCATGCTCTCCGGTTCCCCGGAGCTGCAGCGACAGGCCCAGACCATTTGGCGGAGACTTCCCATGAAGCTGTATATGTCGGTCAATTCACCCTATGTCCGCATCGTGCGCGTGCTGGTGCGCGAGAGCGGCAACCTGGCGCGCGTGCAGGAAATCGACACCAATCCGCGCGACGCCGACAGCGGCTTCTGGTCGCTCAACCCCCTCGCCCGGATTCCGGCAATGCAATTGCCGGACGGAACGGTGATCGCCGAGTCCGATCTGATCTGCCGCTATATCGACGAGGAATTGGCGGGGGGCAGGTTTTACGCGCCGCTCCGCCAGGACGTCCGCCGGCTGTCGGTCCTGGGAACCGTCCAAGCCATGCTTGACAGGGGCGTGGCGGCGCGCGCCGAGCAGCAGCGGCCGGGCGGACCGGACCAGAAGGCTTTCATCGAGACCCAACTCACCGCCGTGCTGCGGGGCGCCGACGCTCTCGACCGCGCCCGGTTTGACGAAGTCGGATCGCCGGACATCGCTGACATTGCGGTTGCCTGCATGGTGGGCTGGATGAACTTCCGCCATCCGCAGATCACCATCCTGCAGGACCGCCCGGGGCTTGCCGACTGGTGTGCCCGGATGGACGCACGGCCCTCCATGAAAGACACCCGCCCCGGCTAGCCCGGAAACCGTTCAGCCGAAACAACCCGGGAGAGCACGTCGCGACAGGGAAGGCCCTATCCTTTTGTGATTTCCCGCTTCATGCGACACTCCCCATGCCGGTCCCACGCCGGAACAGCGTTTGCGGTTCCGGCATGGGATGTCTGCACCCGGCTGCCGGGATCAGCCGTTCGCCGCCAGCGAGACGTGCTTCCATTCTTCCCACGCCTTGAGCCGCGCTTCATAGGCGGCCGGCACTGCCTCCACCGGCCGCTTGCCGAAGAACACGCGCAGCGGCGGCTTCTCCGCATCGACGATCTGCAGCATCGCCTGGCCTGCCGCCTTCGGATCACCGATCATGCCCGGATCAGCGGCGCGGTTTTTCGCCGCCTCTCGCAAGCTCTCGTAATGCGGCAAAGGGTCGGCGTGCACCGCCGAACTGCCTCTCCAGTCGGTGTTGAAAAGACCCGGCTCGATCAGGGTGACGTTGATCCCGAATTGCTGAACTTCCTGGGCCAGCGCATCGCTCAGCCCTTCCACTGCCCATTTGGAGGCGTTGTACACGCCGAGATTGGAGAAGGCCATGACGCCGCCGATCGTCGACATCTGGATGATGTGACCCGCCCCCTGCTTGCGCAGGATCGGCAGCACACTCTGGGTTACATTGAGCAGACCGAAGAAATTGACCTCCATCTGATCCCGGACCTGCTCGAGCGTCACTTCCTCGATCATCCCGAACAATCCGTACCCAGCGTTGTTAACGATAACATCAAGGCGCCCGAAATGATCGGCTGCCTCATTCACCGACCGCTCCACCTGGGCGCGATCCGTGACGTCAAGGCGCAGCGGCAGAACCAGATCGCCATATTTTGTGACAAGCTCGTCCAGGGCCTCCGGGTTCCGGCATGTCGCGGCAACGCGGTCGCCGCGCGCCAGGGCAGCCTCGGTGAACTCTCGGCCAAACCCGCGGTTGGCGCCTGTGATAAACCATACTTTGGACATTCGGATTTTCCTTCGATGACTGCAAAAAGCGACCCTTGTCTGGGATGGATTTTCTAGCACAAATGGCTTTCGAACAATACAGCCGAAGCTGGAAATTCCCTGCAATAATCGAGCCTTGACGGCTCTCCGGCGGCAAAGCTAAGGAGCCGTCCATCTCCTCAGCCCCAGCGATTTCGGGGCTAATGCCGGAAGCATCCGGCGGATGCCGCGCAGCGCGTTTCCGATCCCCAGCCCAACACCTTAGGTTTTGCGCCCGGACGTTCGGAAGGCAGAAAAAATGGCGTATTTTCAACGTTGCGACACACAGAAATCATCATGTCCCGATTCCGCTTCGATGCGGCAGCTGGCTGAAGCAGCGCCGCCCATCCGGCGGATCCATGGAGAGGCAAATCCGGCAGTACGGCTCGGTTCGCGTGCGGCCCGACCACCCCGCGCGGGCAGGATTTTCCCATCGTTCCGAATTCCCGAAAGGTACTTGGCGCGTATACATTGCCTGATCTGATGAACTCGGCGCGTGAGTCTGGTAGCAAGACAGACTAGTCAAAGCTGGAAGAATGGAGCCCGATGTTTTTCGAACCCAAGAATGGCCACGGTCTGCCGCATGACCCGTTTCGCGCAATCGTGGCGCCGCGCCCCATCGGCTGGGTGTCCACGGTCTCGCAGGATGGCTTGATAAATCTGGCGCCTTACAGTTTCTTCAATGCGGTCGCAGGCCGGCCGCCCATGGTCATCCTGAGCTCGGAGGGCCTGAAAGACAGCATTCTGAACATCGAGGCCACGCGGGAATTCGTCATCAACTTGGCAACCTTGCCGATGGCGGAACGGATGAACGAAACCTCGCGCGGCCTGCCCTTTGACACCAATGAATTCGAGTTCGCGGGTCTTGAGTCCGCGGCGTCGAGCCTGGTCAAGCCACCCCGCGTGGCCGATTGTCCGGCGGCGCTGGAATGCAAGGTCACCGACATCATCGACCTCAAGAACCTCGCCGGAGAGATCGGCGAGCGCCGGATGGCGATCGGCGAGGTCGTCGGGATCTATATCGACGAGCAATACCTGACGGATGGAAAGTTCGACATGGTCAAGGCGCAGACGCTCGCCCGATGCGGCTATTGGGATTACCAGGTCACGACCGAACTGTTCGATATGCCCCGTCCCGATTACCGCAACGAACACTGAGCGCAATCAAGGCCGGGATCTGTTCGGCCGCCGCTTGCGGGACAGCCGTCCCGCCTCTTTCTCGTCATGGGACACGGTTTTCGGCGCCGGGTAGGGCAAACGCCTGCCTGCCCGGCCGAGATGTCACGGAGAAGGCGGCACCAGGGCGATTCGAGCGCACGTGTGGGCGAAAGCCATCACGGATTGAGGACGCGGACCGGCTCCCCCTTTAGCCAGCCCTGGATGGCCTCGATCGCTCCCTCGAAATACACCCGGTAGGTATCTTCGGTCACATAGCCGATATGCGGGGTCGCGATCAGGTTTTCGAGGTCGCGGAGTGGATTGTCCAGGCTCACCGGCTCCCTGTCGAAAACATCGAGGGCCGCGCCCTGAATGACGCCCTTCCGCAGGGCATCGATCAGATCGGCTTCGTTGATAAGCGGTCCGCGCGCGGTATTGACGAGATAGGCCGTGTCTTTCATCGCCGTAAGTTCCCTCGTACCGATCATGCCGGTGGTGTCCGCGGTCAGGGGCAGATGAAGCGAGACAAAATCGGCCTCGGTGAGAAGGGCTTCCAGCGTCTCTTGGCGGCGGACGCCATGCTCCGCGGCGACCTCGGCGGAAAGACTGCGCGACCAGGCCGCGACATCCATACCAAAGGCCTGCGCATACCGGGCGACATGCCGGCCGAGACGCCCAAACCCGACGATGCCCAGAACCCGGCCTTTGAGGTCGATGCCAACCGCCGTCTGCCATGCGGGATCCTTTTGGCGGAACCGGATGGTCTCGTCAGCAATGTTGCGCGCCAGTGCAAGCATCATCCCGAAGGCAAGCTCGGCCGCCCCCGAGCCCCCACCCGGCGTGCCGCAGACCGTCACGCCCTGGCGTCTGGCTGCGGCCATGTCAATGGCACGGTTCACCATGCCGGTGGTGATCAGAAGCTTCAGATCGGGGAGTTTCTGGAGGAGCGCTTCGCCGAAGGGCGTACGCTCGCGCATGGCGATGACGATTTCAGCGCCGCTGAGTGTCGCGACCAGATCGGCTTCGTCCTCTATATGATGGTTGACGATCTCCGTCGTGCACGTTTCGGAAAGCGACGACCAGTCGGCTATTTCCAGCGCGACATTCTGATAGTCGTCGAGAACAACGATCCTGGTCACTCTACTTCCCTTTGAAGATCGGCTTGCGCTTTTCGACGAAGGCGCGCTGCGCTTCTTTCGCGTCTTCTGTCTTCGACAGCGCCAGCGTGACCGACTGCTCATAGCGGTAGGCATCGCGCACCGGCATCTCGCCCACGAGCCCGAACGACCGCTTTGCCGCCCTGAGCGTGAGCGGGCTCTTGGCGGCGATCTCGCGCGCGTAGCCCATCGCTTCCTCCATCAGCTGGTCGGCCGGCAGGACTGCTTCGATCACACCCAACCGGTAGAGTTCCGATGCGGGATAACGGCGCGCCGTGAAATACATCGCGCGGCAGCGTGATTTGGAGAAATGCTCCATGATGAACGCCGCGCCTCCGGCGAGGCCGACGTCGACCTCAGGCATGGTGAACCAGGCGGTGTCGGAGGCCAGCATGATGTCGCAGGCAAGCATCAGCGCAAAGCCGGCGCCGATGGCCGGACCGTTGACCGCCGCAATCACCGGCTTCTCGCAATCCGAGACCGCATAGAAATACTCTCGCGTCAGCCGGTTGTGGGCGATGTAGTCGCCCTTGTAGGTTTCCACCCCGACCCGTTCCTTGATGTCGGCTCCGGCCGAAAAGGTCTTTCCGTCGCCGGTGAGGATGACAACATTGACCGCATCATCGTCCGACAGGCCATCGAAAATGCCGATCAGCTCTTCCCGCATGCCTTTGTTCTGGGCATTGACCGGCGGGTGGGCGAGCGTGACCGTGGCGATTTTGTCAGCGATCTCGACACGATGATAGCGATAGGTACTCATGATGAAAGACGATCCTCTGATGAATGTGACATAAACTCTGAACCGACAGCACGAAAATGCTCGTCCGCCGTCCTCAGGATCGACGATGCGTGCCGGATCCGGATGAGAAAGGCGTGCAGGCCCGCTTCCTCGGTGAAGCCCATCGCGCCGTGAGCGTGCAGCGCGTTTTCGGCGATGCGCGGGGCAAGATCGGATGCGATGGCCTTGGCGATCCGCGCCGCGGCAAGCGTCTCGTCGGACGGCGCACCGGAATCAAACAGCACGCATGCCATGTCGATCGCCACCCGCATGTCCTCGAGGCGAACCCAATCCGCCGCAGCCCGGTGCCGCAGGGTCTGGAAGCTGCCCAGCGGCTCGCCAAATTGGTGACGGGTCTTCAAATGGAGGACGTGCCGGTCAAACACCGCCCGGGCGGCGCCGAGCATGTCGGCGGCAAGAAGCGTCCAGGCAATCGGGCGCAGGTCGCAGGCGAGCCGGGGACCGGTCGCCTCGAAGCGTTGCCAGGGCGAAGCCTTGAGCGGGTCCACGACGCCGTCCGGAGCCGCAAAATCCTCCAGGAGGTAGCTGCCGTCATCGCTCAGCGCCGCGATATACCTTGTGCCTGGCGGAACCGGGGCCAGCACCTCACCCGCCTGCCCGACCTCGCCCAGGCTCGCCCGCAAGGCCTGCGACCCCGCGGCCTCCTGTCCCTTGAGGTCCAAGAGCGTCGCCACGGCAAAGGCCGCGGGCAACGCATAGTCGATGGCGGCAAAGGCGCCCTCCGCGACGATGACCGAAGCAAGCTCAAGGCTGATGCCCTTGCCGATGGCGGTCACGACTTCTAGACCATTGAGTGCCTGGATCGGATCCTGCGCCCCTGCGAATGCCTTCCGTGCCGCATCGGCCAGCGCGGTCGCATCGGTATCCGGGAAAAAGCCCAGCGTCATTTGCCGCCTCCCCTTTTTGATCTCGGCAACTCAAGCAGCCGATCGGCGATGATCGACAGCTGCACTTCGGTCGACCCGGCATAGATCGTCTCGGCCTGCGCCTGCAGATAGGCATGCCGATAGGGCTTCCACGCATCGTCGGCGAGAAACGCAGGCCCAGCCATCTCCTGGGCGTCGCGCATCATGTCGATATGCAGCTCGGACCAGGACAGTTTCTGCAGGCTTGCTTCGGGGCCGATCGGCAGCCCCGCGGCAACCCGGCTGACGATACGCAGATTGTGGGCCCGCAGGATTTCGAGGCGGGCATGCAGGCGTCCCAGCAGCAGGCTATCCGCACGCGGACCCAGAAGGCGCCGGATTTCCCGCAGTTCGCGCGCAAACCGCGCCTGACGGTAGAGCCGCGTGGTGCCGCGCTCGAAGGCAAGGACGCGGTTTGCCACCTGCCAGCCCTCGTTCACCGGACCGAGCCTGAAACTGTCGGGCACCGGGACGTCGTTGAGGAACACTTCGCAGAAAGTCTGCTTGCCGGTGATCTGGCGGATCGGCCGGCACTCGAGCCCGGCCGCATCCATCGGCACCAGAAACAGCGTCAGTCCCTTGTGCCTGGGTGCCTGAGCATCCGTGCGCGCCAGCAGGATGCACCATTGCGAATACTGGGCATAGCTCGTCCACACCTTCTGTCCCGAGATCCGCCAGCCGTCATCGGTGCGGGCGGCACGCGTCGACACCGAGGCAAGATCGGATCCGGCTCCGGGTTCCGAGAAACCCTGGCACCAGATTTCCACGCACGACACGATGTTCGGAATGAAGCGTTGCTTCTGCTCCTCGGTCCCGGCGGCGAGGATGACCGGCCCCACCAGCTCGCGCCCGATATTGTTGATCCCCTCGGGCGCGCCGGCGGCTCCGAGCGCTTCCATCACCAGATAATGCTCGATGATGCCCATGCCGCGCCCACCATAGGCCTCGGGCCAGGCGAGGCCGCTCCATCCGCCGTCATGCAATCGTCTTTCCCATGCCGCCTCATGGGCAAAGGCGGCGGCCTCGTCCCGGGGAGCCGGCCCATGCGTGTCGAGCGCCGGGCCCAGCCAGTCCCGAAACCGGCGCTGAAGTTCGAGTTGCGAGGGGGAGAGTGCGATGTCCATCGTCAGGCGGCCCCAGGCTGGGCGGAGCGGGTTCCGCCGAGATAACGCGCCGAGATCTCCTCGCGGCTGCCGATCGTCTCCGCGCTGCCGTTAAGCGCCACGCTGCCGTTCTCAAGCACGTAGACATATTGCGCGCTCTTGAGCGCCAGGCCGATATTCTGCTCGACGATCAGGATTGAGAGCCCGGTATCGGCATTGATCTGGCGCAGGATGTCGAAGATCTGCGCGGCGATCAACGGCGCCAGGCCGAGCGAGGCCTCGTCGATCAGCACCAGCCGCGGCGCCGCGACCAGCGCCCGACCGATGGCCAGCATCTGCTGTTCTCCGCCGGACAGGAACCCGGCGGTGCGGGACCTGCGCTGCCCCAGAACCGGGAAATACTCATAGATTCGGCCCAGTGCCTTGGCGTCAGGGAATGGTCCGCGCCCGGAGACGGCAAAACCGGCGGTCAGCAGATTCTCCTCCACCGACATGGAGGTCAGGATGTGGCGGCCTTCGCGGACATGGAGAAGACCGGCGCG
>TARA_R110002020_G_scaffold53338_10_pt1 | contig 19795 bp, 20 predicted proteins | sample TARA_R110002020 | Tara Oceans TARA_R110002020 (sample SAMEA4396489) | marine metagenome | biome: Westerlies Biome; feature: [MES] marine water layer (ENVO:01000295) within the mesopelagic zone...; material: water (ENVO:00002006), including particulate matter (ENVO:01000060) such...
GCCGCACAATGCCGAAAACAGGGCGCTGGCGAAGATGTTGACCTGGATCAGGCCGCCCGGCATGCGCCCGACAAGCACGGCGAAGGCATCAAACAGCTTCTGGGCGGTTCCCGAGCGCGACAAAAGTTCGCCCATCAGCACGAAAAGCGGAAGGGCGGTCAGGCCCCAATTGGTCATCTGGCCGAAATAGGCCGTGGCCATGGCCGTGGCGGGATCGGCATTGGCAACCAGCAGGATGCCAATGGTGGTCAGCAGCAGGATCGTCGCGGCAATAGGTATACCGAGAAACAATAGCACGAACAGACCGATGACGAAGAAAATGGCGATAAGGTCGCGGTCCATGTCAGTGCGCTCCGGATGGCAGGTCGCGGTCATTCTGGTCGAAGCCGGGTCCGAACAGGCGTTCGAGGAAGCGCAACACGAGCGCCAGTTCCAGCATGGCGATTCCGGTCATGACAATTCCCATCGGCAATGCGCGGGGTATCGGCAATGTCCCCAGCATCGTAATTCCCGACTGGAAGGCAGAGTACCAGATCCTCGAGAAACCCATAAGCAGATAACCGATAATACCGATGGTCACGATGTAGGCCACAATCCGCAGCATGGCCGCGCCGGCGGGCTTCATGTTGTTGACGAAGAAGTCGACGGAGATGTGCTGGTCATTGGGTACGGCTGCAGCAAATCCGAGTGCGAAGGTGCCTCCAAGCAGGATGCCGGCAATGTCGTCGGCGGAAGGCACTGATATTCCGGCAAAACGCAATCCGATCACCGCAAGGAAGAGCACAACCAGCAACGCCAGCGATAGACAGGCCAGCACCATCGAGACAGACGCAACCCAGCCGAGGATCCGGTTCATCAGGCGTGCAAGTTGGGGGTTTCGAGCGGGCATGTAAAATGCGTCCTCCGGTTTTCCGAATTGAGATGTCCGTCCACGGGCAGGTATGCCGTGGACGGACAGTTTAGATCAACATAGCCCGATCGGCGATGCTCAGTTGGCAGTCACTTTTTCGCGGAAAGTGTCGATGGTCGCCTTGCCTTCGTCACCGGCCTTGGCCAGCCAGTCCGCGACCATGGCCTCGCCGATGCCGTTAAGCTCCTCGGCCAGTTTTTCGCTGGGCCGGACGATGTTCATGCCGTTGTCGGCAAGCGTCTTTTCCGCTTCGGTAACCTTGGCCTCGCTTTGCTCCCAGCCCCAGGCCTCGACTTCCATTGCCACGTCCAGCATTTCCTGCTGCATGTCTTCGGGCAGCGTCTGGTAGACGTCCTCGCGGACGAACACCATCAATTTTGGCAGCCAGGCGTCGGTCTTGTAATAGTAGTTGGTGTATTCCCAAGCCTTGTAGACAACGCCGGATGTCGGCGCGGTGTTGAAGCTGGAGATCAGGCCTGTTGCAAAGGCCTGCTGCATTTCGGTGATCTGAACCGTGGTCGGCACGGCACCCATCATTTCAGCCAGGCGCGTGGTCGAGGGATTGTAGGCCCGCATCGAGAGGCCCTTTACATCGTCCAGCGAGTTGATTTCGCGGTCGAAAAAGAAGCTCTGCGACGGCCACGGCACAGCATAAAGAAGCCGCACTCCGCTCTTGGCCAGTTCTTCGGTCAGCGGCTCGCGGGTCACGTCCCAAAGCACTTTGGCATCGTCATAGGATGTGACCAGGAACGGAATACCGTCGAGTTCCCACAGCGGGTTTTCGCGGCCAAGATTGGTCATCAGTTCGGCGCCCATTTCCACCAGACCGTTGCGGGTCGATTCCAGTACCACCGGATTGGCAAACAGCGATCCACCATGATGGGTGGTGATGTCGAGCTCGCCGTCAGTGACCTCACGCATCTTGTCGGCGAACATCTGCATCGCCTGGCTTTGAAATTCACTTGCCGGATAGGCGTTTGCAAGGTTCCAGTTGAATTCTGCGGCATAGGCCCCGGTCGTGGAAAATGCGGCGACCAAGCTTGCGGCAATCGATTTTTGCAGTTTGTTCATGTGTCACTGTCCTTCATCGTTGAGTGTTTCTGATCGGGTGCGGCGGGAGTTTGCGTGGCAGGAATTTGCCTTTGCCAACGGCCTCCTCCACAAGTTGGTGGTCTCGCAAGGCGAAGCGTCCGCGCGACATCGCATGCACGACCCGACCGCGCAGCGTCATCCCGTCGTAAAGCGAGTAACCCGCGTCGGTGGCACGTGTTTGAGGTCCCACGACATAGTTCTCGTTAAGGTCCATGATCGCCAGATCAGCGTCGAGACCGATCGCGATGCCGCCCTTGCGGTCAGCCATACCCATGATTCGGGCCGGATTGGCCGATGCAAGTTCCGCGATCCGTTCAAGCGGAATGCTGCGCTTGTGATGGCCTTCGCTGACCAGCACAGGCAGGAAAGTGTCGAGCCCCGGGCACCCCGGAGACGCGCCCCAGATGCCGCCCTGCTTTGCCGACATGGTGCGGTGCACGTGGTCGGTGCCGATGGTGTCGATGTGACCGTCGGCGATGGCTTTCCAGAGCGCTTCCCGGTCAGCGTTTTCGCGCAGAGGAGGATTGACCTTTCCAGCCATCCCGATGCCGGAATCGACATCGTGGGTAAGGTAGTGGTTGCAGGTCTCGATGAAGACCGGGTAGCCGTCGCGGCGCATAGCGACCGCAGCTTCAAGAGCTTCAGCAGAGGATGTGTGCACACAATAGACCGGCGTGCCGGTGATTTTGCCATAATAGGTGGCGCGCCGGATTGCCTCCGCCTCGATGAAAGAAGGGCGCGCGGAATTCCAGGTCCGAAGGCTGCCTTTGCCTTGCGGGTCGGCGTCGCGCATTCGTGCGGTCATCGCCCAGCCGATCTCGATGTTTTCCGGATGGGGGCACATCATGCCGCCAAGCGGACCGAGGGTTTCAAGCAGCCGGAACATGAAGCCGTCATCAATGCCGGGCAGGCCGAGCCGTTTGCCTTCGTCACCGCGGATATTCATGAACAGTTTTGCGGTCGGAACGCCCAGGTCATTGACATAATGCGGCAGTGAAGCGAGCTGCGCCTCGCTGGCAATAATGAAGTGATAGCCGAAATCGATGCGTGCACCGGCCTCTGTCACCTCTTTCAGTTCCGCGAAGAAGCTTTCGTAAGGATCGCCACTCATCACATAGGGAATGAAGCTGGTTACGCCGCCCAGCAGGGCTGCTGCGGTTTCACTGGCGGCGTCCGATGGCACGCGCGGGCGCGAAATATCATTGCCATGGCCCAGGTGCAGATGGACATCTACCCCGCCGGGAAAGACAGTCAGACCAGTCAGGTCGATACGTTCATCAACCTCGACGTCGGCATCCCGCTCCACGATGCCTGCGATTGTCTCGCCGTCAATCAACACGTCGGCCTCGACCAGCCCGGTCCCGGGAATGACGAGCGTCGCGCCTGTCAGATGCTTGGTAAACCTACGTTTCAAAAGGCACCCCCTGATGGTCTTTTCTTCATGAGCTGTGATATCTGTGCATGCAATTTGGAAACTGTCAACAGTTGACGAATCGAACCCCTCTGCTATTGTCCGGAAAATTACAACCACAAGGATGATTGAGTATGGATTCTTCGGCAGGCAAGCGGTTGCGGGGTTTGGTCGAGGCGCGCCGCGCGCTGTTGGTTCCCGGTGTCATGAATGCACTGGCTGCGCGGGTTGCCGAGGATGTCGGTTTCGAGGCGCTTTACATAACCGGCGCCGGCGTCACCAATGCTCACCTTGGCATGCCCGACATGGGTTTAATCAGCCCGACGCAAATGTCCGACACCATCGGTCTCATCCGCAACATCACCGAGCTGCCACTCATCGTCGATGGCGACACCGGCTTCGGCAATGCCATCAATGTCTGGCACACCGTACGCAGTTTTGAACGCGCCGGCGCCAATGCGATCCAGCTTGAGGACCAGGTGTTTCCCAAACGCTGCGGTCATTTCGAGGGCAAGGCAGTCATTTCCGGTGCAGAGATGGCCGAGAAGGTCCGGGCCGCTGTCGAGGCGCGCAAATCCAACGATTTCCTCGTGATCGCACGCACCGATGCCTATGCCACGCATGGTCTTGATGATGCGATGCGCCGCGCCGAGCTCTTCATCGAAGCGGGCGCCGACATCACATTCGTGGAAGCCCCGCGCGAGATCGATGACATTCGGCGTGTGGTGGAAACACTGCCTGTGCCGCAGCTTGTCAATATGGTGATCGGCGGCCACACCCCGAGCGTAGGATTGTCAGATTTCCGCGAACTCGGCGTTGGCCTGGTGCTTTACGCCAACGCTTCGCTTCAGGGAGCGATACAGGGCATGCACAACGCCCTGTCGCATCTGCGCGACCATGGCGTTCTCACCGAGAACGATGGCCTGGTTGCAAGTTTTGCCGAACGCCAGCGGCTGGTCGGCATAGCCGACATCAAGGAAATAGAACAGCGTTACACAGCCACCGAAGAAGCCGAAAAATGACTGCCAATTTGAATGAAGCTCCGCCGAATCTTTTCCAGCCCCTCGAATTGCGCGGCCTCCGCCTTGAAAATCGCATCGTCGTGTCTCCGATGGGGCAGCACTCAGCCAATGACGGCTTGCCGAACGACTGGCATCTGGCGCACTTGGGCCAGCTCGCAGTCTCCGGCGCCGGCCTGCTCATTACCGAGGCGACGGCAGTCGAGCCGCGCGGTCGGATCAGCCCCGGGTGTACCGGCATATGGTCCGATGAACACATCCCTGCGTTTCGCCGAATTACCGATTTCGCGCGCGCCCATGGCGCCACCAAACTGGGGATTCAGCTTGGCCATTCAGGTCGGAAGGGATCGGTGTCGCAGTCATGGTTTGGACAGAAATCTCTGCCGGACAATGCCGGTGGATGGGAAATCCTCAATGCTTCAGCCATTGCCTATCCCGGGCGCAAGACGCCAACGCAGATCAACCGCGAGACCATTGCCGAGGTGATCGGCCAGTTTGCTGATGCCGCGCGGCGCTCACACGAGGCCGGTTTTGATCTGATCGAGATCCATGCTGCACATGGCTATCTCATACACAGTTTCCTTACGCCTCTGCTGAATCAGCGTAGTGACGATTACGGCGGCTCTTTGGAAAACCGGATGCGGTTTGGTCTCGAAGTTTTCAGTGCCATTCGGGAATCATGGCCGGCAGACAAACCCATCGGCGTCCGAGTTTCAGCGACCGACTGGATTGATGGAGGCTGGAGCCTCGAAGACACGGTCGTGTTTTCCGCGGAACTGCGCAAGCTCGGCTGTGATTACATCTGCGCGTCAACCGGCGGCGTTTCACCCGATCAGCAGATCCCGGTCGGGCCGTTTTACCAAGCGGGCTTTGCCGAAACGATCCGCCGAGAAGCAGGTATTGTCACCATGGCGGTGGGACTGATCACGCAGCCGGAGGAGGCCGAGAGCCTGCTTGTCGATGGTAAGTCAGATCTCGTCGCGATCGGCCGGGCGATGCTCTACAATCCGCGCTGGCCATGGCACGCAGCCGAGCGGCTCGGCGGCAAGGTGTTCTACCCGGTGCAGTATGATCGAGCGCACCCGTCTATGCGAAGAAACAATGCCTTCGTCGTGCAGCGTGATCGTTGAATTCGGGTAATAAGTGCCGGTGTCCAACTGTACTTCATGCCTCGCAGCTGAAGCCGTTGCTGGATCAGATCGATGATGAGATCGGCCAGTTCACGGCCGATGGAGCCTATGATGGCTATCCAACCTACGACACTGTTCTGCGTCACAGTGCAGGCGCAAAGGTCGTCATTCCACCGCGATCGAACGCGGTTGAACAGCCCAACGCCCAAGCGTCCTGCCAGAGAGACGACCACATAGCCTCCATGCAGGCAGATGGCCGACTTAAATGGCAGGCATCTGCGGGCTATCGCAAACGAGCTTTGGTTGAAACCGCGATGGGTCGATACAAAGGCGTCATCGGGCCGCGTTTGCGCGCTCGGTCATTCCTCGCTCAACAGACAGAAGCTGCAATCAGCGTGGCCATTCTTAACCGAATGCTCGCTTGCGGACGCCCGAAATCCGTTCGCTCCCGAGCCTTCAGGGGAGCAACCAAATATGCGGGCATCAAAGACCAAATTCCGCACATTTGTCTATTCCTGCACCAACGCCAAACGCTACCGTTTTCGCCGCTGTTGCATGGATCAGGCCATTCTTGAGATAGGTCGGTTCATCCTTGCGAGATGATTGAAGATATCGAGCGGGCTGCTTCGGTCACGACGGGAACCAGCTCTTCTCGGATGCGGGGCTCGTTCCAGTCGGGCATGTAAACCGGCATGCTTATAGCCGCGATTGCCTTGCGGTTCGCACCGATGACCGGCGCTGCGACCACCACTTCCTGAAGCATGAGCTGCTGGTTCGAGATGATGAATCCGTCCCGCTTCGCGCCCGCCACGCGCGCTCGCACCTCATCAGCATCCTGACAGGTAAAGGCCGTCAAAGGTACAGGCAGCCCTTTTTCCAGCATTTTTTCAAGAACATCCTCCGACGAGAACGCCGATATGATCTGGCCTATTGCGGTGACGGCCGCCGGCTGCCGCGCACCGATCAGCATGGCGTCGAAGGCAACCGAAGCATGCGGGATGCGCGCTTTGTAGACAACCTCGGTGCCGTCGAGAACACCCAAATTGACAGTGCTGTTGTATTTGCGGCTGACCTCGACCATTCGAGGATAGGCCCGCTCGAGCAGTCGGTCGTGGATCAGATAGGCATAGGCGAAGTCGAGCATTCGCAGGCCGGGCCTGTAGCGGCGCGATTTCTCATCCCGGTCGAGATAGCCGAGCGCATGTAATGTGTAGGCAAGACGTTGGACCGCGCTCTTCTCCAAACCGGAACGTTCCGTGATCTCGGTCAGGCTCATCTCGTCCTGAGTATTGCGAAACAGCTGCATGATCCTGAGGCCCCGGTCGAGGGTCGACGCGAGAATCTGCGGTTTCTCCGGTTTGGCCATCCATTTTCTCCTTCAAGGAAAGCATTCGCGACTGTCGTCCGTCGAAGACTTGACAGGTTCGTTCACTCGAGTATTAAATAATGCACATAACTATCAAATAATGAGTATTACAATCACAACCATAAATCAAGTGTCTGAAAGAGGAGCAATACAGATGCCAACTCACTTTGCCAGAACCATGTTTCTGACTTCTGCCATTTGCGGACTGCTGACCACGACAGCCCTATCGGGGCCTGACGACAACAGCCTCACCTGGGCTGCTGCCAAGGAAGTCGTTTCGACCGATACCTATTACGACACCTCACGCGAGAGTGTGGTGCTTGCCCAGCATGTCTATGACGGGCTGGTCTTCTGGGATTCCGTGGCCAAGAAATTTGAACCTTTGCTCGCCGCCTCATGGAAACAGATCGATCCGGTGACCTGGGAATTCGAGCTGCGTGAAGGTGTAACATTCCATGACGGCACCGAATTCGGCCCGGAAGATGTGGTTTACACATTCAATTTCATTACCGATGAGGCGAACGGCGTTCTCAACTATGGCGACATCCGCTGGCTCAAGGGTGCGGAGAAAATTGACGATAACACGGTTCGTCTGCACCTGATCGAGCCATTTCCCGCCATTCTCTCCAACCTCGCTCTGGTGCTGCCGATCGTGCCCGAGGGGCATTTCGACGATGCCCCCGAAGGCTCCGGCGGCAACAAGCGTTTTGTCGCGGTCGCGCCGGTGGGCACCGGTCCTTACAAGGTCACAAGTTTCAAGGCCGGCGAGGCAATCGTCATGGAGATCAATCCCGACTATTTCGATGACAGTCCCAAGGGAAAACCCAGCATCGACAAGATCACCTACCGCACTATTGCGGATGGCTCGACGCAGGTTGCCGAACTCATGACCGGCGGAGTGGACTGGATCTGGGGGATGAACAACGACCAGGCGGAAGCGCTCTCCGCAGCTCCCGAAATTACCTCCGTGAACGCACCTACCATGCGCATCAGCTACCTCACCTTCGATCTCAAGGGCACGAGCGGCACCGACGTCTTTACCAAGCGCCCGGTCCGTCAGGCGGTCGGTCATGCAATCGACCGGGCACGGATCGCCAAGTTCCTGATGGGGGCAAACAGCCAGGTAGTGAATGCCGCATGCCACCCCGTCCAGTTCGGCTGCACCGCCGACGTTGCCGTCTATGACTACGATCCGGAGAAGGCGAAGGAGCTTCTCAAGGAGGCAGGCTACCCAGATGGCTTTACGGTCAACCTGTACGGCTATCGCGACCGCGAGGTGACCGAGGCGATCATGGGTGATTTGGCCAAGGTCGGCATCAAGACCGATCTCAACTGGCTAAAATATGCTGCCGCGCGCGATCTTATCGTCAAAGGCAAGGCATCCCTGGCCAACATGACGTGGGGCTCGTCGTCCATTCCGGACGTTTCTGCCATCACGAGCTACTTTTTCGGTGGCGGCCCCGATGATCCGGCAAACGACGAACAAGTGCAGGCGGACATTCGCGAGGGAGACCTCTCCAGCGATCCGGACGGCCGCATTGCCGCCTACACCACGGCCCTCCAGCGCATCGCTGACGAGGTCTACTGGCTGCCGCTGTTCAGCTACACGAAGAACTACAGCTACAATGCCGCGCTCGAGTTTACGCCCACGGCAGACGAGTTGCCGCAGTTCTACGCAGCTCACTGGAAATGAGCTGACCGTCATGACGCCGAAGCCTCAGAACAGGCTTCGGCGTCGATTTGCCAACAATCGCACGATATGGCTTTCATCCATGTCGTGCCACGGCCAGACAGGCATGAACCATGCTTCGCTTCACGCTAAAGCGGCTTGCTATCGCGGCCCTTGTTGCGCTCACAGTATCGCTCGTCAGCTTCGGCCTGACCTATCTATCCGGCGATCCAGCAGTTTCGCTTGCTGGAGAAGGCGCCACGCAGGCTGACATCGATGTTATTCGCAAACGGTTCGGCTTCGATCAGTCGATCCCGGTGCAATATATGAATTGGGCTGGTCGGGTGCTCACCGGCGATTTCGGTGACAGTTACTATTTCGGAGCGCCTGTGAGCCAGTTGCTTGCGGAACGGTTTCCTCAGACCGCGAAGCTCGGCATCTTTGCCATTGTATTCGCCATCGTCGTTTCCATACCGCTTGGCATCCTTGCGGCGATCCACCAGAACCGCACTGTCGACCGGTTCGCCCTGGCGCTCGGCACCATTGGGCAGGCGACACCGAGTTTTTGGCTGGCACTGATGCTCGTCTGGCTGTTTTCCGTAAAGCTGCGCTGGTTGCCTGTATCCGGTTCCCAGACGTTGGTGCACTTCATACTGCCGTCAATCGTTCTGGGCTACTATGCGGTTCCCTCCATGCTGCGGCTTTGTCGCGCAGGTATGATCGAAGCCCTGCAATCTGACTATGTTCGTACTGCTCGCGCCAAAGGACTGCTGCCTTCCAGCGTTCTGTTCGGACATGCGATCCGCAATTCGATCCTCCCCGTCATCAGTGTGGCAGCGGTCGAATTCGGTTTCCTGCTCGGCGGCTCCGTCGTTATCGAAAGTGTGTTCGGTATAAAGGGGATCGGACTTCTTGCCTGGGAAAGCATCGCGCGAAACGATTTCCCGACCATTCAGGCCATCGTCCTCGTCTACGCCATGCTTTATGTCTGGTTGACCTTTCTGGCAGACATGGCGAATGCCTGGCTCGATCCTCGCATCCGGATGAGTTGACCATGACCATTTCCGCCATAGACAGTGGGCCGACGCCCCGCCAGCTTTTCATGTTGAAAGCTCGCCGCCATCCAGGGTTTCTGGCCGGTGCGGTGATCCTCGCCCTTCTGATATTCATCGCCCTGGCTGCGCCGCTTATCGCGCCGCACGATCCGTATTCCCAATCCCTTGCCCACCGTTTGCTACCACCGGTATGGGAGCACGACGGCACCTGGAACCATATTTTCGGAACGGACGCGCTGGGTCGCGACTATCTCTCACGTATCTTCTACGGCGCTCGTGTTTCCCTTGTTATCGGGCTTTGCGCAGCTGTCGGCTCAGGTATCATCGGCACCACGCTTGGCCTCCTGGGAGGCTATTATGGTGGGCGTATCGACAGCTTCGTGACATTCATAGTTTCAGTCAGGCTCGCCTTGCCGGTTGTGCTTGTTTCTCTTGCGGCAGTCTCCATGTTCGGTGGCAAACTCTGGATGGTGGTCGCGATTCTGAGCCTGCTTTTGTGGGACAGGTTTGCTGTCGTGGTTCGCTCGGCCACTCTGCAGTTGCGCAATCGGGAATTCGTAACTGCTGCGGTGGCCATGGGCTGCAGCACGCCGCGCATCCTGATCGGGGAACTGCTGCCCAATCTCGCTGGACCGCTTCTCGTCGTTGCATCACTTGAGGTCGGCCACGCCATTCTTCTGGAGGCGGCCCTGTCGTTTCTTGGCCTTGGTGTGCAGCCGCCCACGCCCTCCTGGGGCCTCATGGTTGCGGAGAGCAAAGGTATGATCTTCTTTGATGCCCGACTTATCGCGCTGCCGGGGGCGGCCATTGCGATCACCGTGTTGGCCATCAATCTGGTGGGCGACGGCCTGCGCGACCTGCTTGCTCCGGAGGGGCGTGCATGAACAATCCATCGCCCATTGTTTCCGTCGAAAACCTGAACGTCACGATGTCTGGTCCGCTCGGTGAACTTTCCGTCGTGCGCAAGGTCGGCCTTGAACTGCACCGCGGCGAAACTCTCGGCATTGTTGGCGAGTCCGGCTCGGGGAAATCCGTCACAGCGCTCGCGCTGATGCGACTTTTGCCGCGCAACGCCACAGTCAAAGCCGATTGTGCACGTCTTGATGGCACCGAACTGACCGCGCTCAGCGAGCGTCAGATGGCCGATATCCGTGGACCGAAGATCGCCATGATCTTTCAGGATCCGATGACCGCGCTCAATCCGGTGCTAACCATTGGCCGTCAGCTGACCGAGACGTATTTGCGCCATCGCCGCGCCACGCTGGCCGAGGCGCGAGACCGTGCAGCAGCACTGCTCGACCGTGTCGGTGTGTCCCGCCCGAAAGAGCGGCTGGATGTCTATCCGCACCAGCTCTCCGGTGGTTTGTGCCAACGTGTTGTCATCGCCATGGCCCTCATTTGCGATCCGGAAGTCATCATTGCCGATGAGCCAACCACTGCCCTTGACGTCACGGTTCAGGCGCAAGTCCTGGATATTCTTGCCGGCCTGCAGTCTGAACGTGGTCTGGCGATGATCTTCATCAGTCACGATATCGGCGTTGTGGCCCGTATCGCCCACCGCGTGCAGGTGATGTATGCGGGCGAGACCGTTGAAACCGGTGCTATGGCAGACGTACTTTCGCGTCCCTCGCACCGATATACCCAGGCTCTGCTGTCAGCGGTTCCCCGTCGCGGCATGCGCTGGGACCGCGACCGGCTGGGTACGGTCACCTGGTCAGGAGACACAAACGGAGGGGATGCCTGATGGAAACCCTGATGCAGGTAAACAATGTCTCCCGCACCTTCCACCTCGGAGGCGGACTGTTTTCCGCGCCACAACCTTTGCATGCTTTGGACGATGTCTCGCTGGAGTTGAAACGGGGAGAGGTTCTGGCTCTGGTCGGTGAATCGGGAAGCGGCAAGAGCACGCTTTCGCGTATCATGCTGGGCCTTGACATACCGACATCCGGCAGCGTGCTGCTGGATGGAAAACCTGTTGAGAGCTTTGGCCGGAAAGCGTTCGCAGGCCTGGTGCAGCCGATCTTCCAGGATCCGTATTCCTCCCTGAATCCGCGCAAGACGGTGCGACAACTCATCGAAATGCCGCTTGTTGTTGCCGGGCGGTACAGCGCGGCCGAACGGCAGCGCAAGGTGCGAGAACTGCTCGGCATATTGCGCATGCCATCCCGTATGATGAGCGCCTATCCGAACCAGATGTCGGGTGGGCAACGGCAGCGTGTCGCTATTGCGCGGGCGCTGATTTCCCACCCGAAAATCGTCATCTGCGACGAGCCGACATCCGCGCTGGACGTCTCTGTCCAGGCGCAGGTTCTGAACCTTCTGATGGAACTGCGCTCGGCATTCCAGCTGACATATCTGTTCATCTCCCACGATCTGGCCGTCGTCGAGTACATCGCCGACCGGGTCGCTGTTCTGGAGAAAGGAAAACTGGTCGAGACGGCGAGTGTCAAAGATCTCTTCTCGGCTCCACAGACTGACTACACGCGCCAGCTTCTCGCTTCCGCCCTGACTATCCCGCAGGTCGACGCATCGCCCGGACCGGTTCCCGGTGTCTCCAGACCCATTTCCTGAGATCAACCGTCTTACATAAACGAGGACACAATGACCGAAGCCCAAGAACACACCGGTGCTGAGGCGCTGCACATTGACAGCGCGTCTGTCCGGCTTGTTCGCCTACCCCTTCTCACTCCTTTTACTATTTCCAGCGGCACGGCCTATGAGAAGGTGTTTCCGCTTCTGATACTGCGCAGCGGTGATCTCGAGGGCTATGCCGAAGGCGTCGCCGACCCAACCCCCGACTATCTCGAGGAAACAATCACCGGGTCGGTCTCGCTGCTGCGTGAAACCCTGGCACCGAGCTTCATCGGTCGCAGCTTCCGGAATCCGGAAGAACTGGAGCAAACACTTTTACCCTGGCGTGGCAACCAGATGGCCAAGGCGATGATTGAGATGGCCTTCTGGGACCTCTGGGCAAAGTCCTTGAGACTGCCTCTGAAGTCGCTGCTCGGAGGTGTCAGCGACGCCGTCGATGTTGGCGTTTCCCTCGGTATTGACGACATCCCCGCAACTGTTGACAAAGCCCGTCATCACCACGAACTCGGCTACAAGCGCATCAAGTTGAAGATCAAACCCGGTCATGACGTTGCTCTGGTTACCGCAGTGCGCACAGCCATTCCCGATGCAGCGCTCAGCGTCGATGCGAACGCTGCCTATACGCTCGCCGACATGCGGGTTATGCATGGTCTGGATGCATTGGGCCTCGAATATATCGAGCAACCACTCGCCCATGACGATTTGTTTGATCACGCGGTTCTGCAAAGTCGCATCAAAACAGCGATTTGCCTCGATGAAAGCATTCGCAGTCCAGCTGACGCCCGCAAAGCCATCCAGACGGATGCGACGCGGGTTATCAACATCAAGGTGGGGCGCGTCGGAGGGTATCTCGCGTCGCGGCGCATCCACGATATCTGTGCGGCCTCCAGCGTACCTGTCTGGTGCGGCGGAATGCTCGAATCCGGCATCGGCCGCGCCCACAATATTCACTTGTCAACCTTGTCGAACTTCCGCAAACCGGGCGACACATCCAGTGCCAGCCGCTATTTCAAGCGCGATATTATCTGCGAGAAGCTTGAAGTGGAGACCGGGCGCATGCCGGTTCCGGCCGGCCCGGGTATCGGTGTCAGTCTCGATTGGGATTATCTCGAAAGTGTGACCATGAGCACGGAGGAGTTGGGCACCTGAGAGGTCCCACATAAAATCCTGGGAGACAGCGACGCCCAGCTGGATAGGCCACGCATAACAAGGCGATGATTGGCTTACTCGAAGGGTTGGTGAATATTGGTATCGAAGCCATCGGCAGAGCTGGCGCAGACGGCATAGCCGATTTGTTGATCAGAAAGGGCAATGTCCCCGTCTCAGCCCAGATCGCATGGGCTTGTGATCTGGGATGGCAGGATGACGCCGCGGAAACAGTATGGCGGTTTGGTCAACGAAATGGCAAAGCACGTCGCCACCGTCCCCGCGTGCCTTGAGCTTTTCGCGACATCCAGCGTAAGGCCGCCGCGGCTGAAGATAGACGCCTGTGCGTTCACGGACGCCAAGCAACGCAATATCGACGGTACGCGCGCGTTCGTGGGGTTGGCGGAAATTGTCTTGGTTCTGTAGCGCGCGACGACGCAGCTATCAGGCGCGAAAACCGGCGCTGTGGCTAGATAAAGTTCATCCGGATTAATGTCAGGACGCTGGTAGCAGTGCGTCCGCTGGGTCATTAATCGGCAGGTTCAAGCTCATGCCGGTATCTACCGCTGCCGGTGATGTCCGGTTAACTGCAGCTGAAAGGTTAAACGGTTATCTGGTCATCATGAACATGAACCCTGTCAGCTACAAACGCCGTCGTTTTCCACCGCTGTGATAGCCCATACGGTTTGGCTATACTTTCGATTTCCGTTGAGCCTGCGCCTGGTGGAGGAAATGCTATTGAAGCGCGGCATCATCGTTTCCTATGAGACGATCCGTTGTAGGGCGAAGAAATTCGGCCCGGACTATGCTAGCCGCTTGCGTCGGAAGTCGCCAAACCCGAGCGACATCTGGCATCTGGACGAGGTGGTCGTGACGATCGGCGGTCGTAAATACTGGCTCTGGCGCGCAGTCGATCAGGACGGCTGCGTTCTCGACGAGATCGTTCAGAAGCGCCGTAACACCAAGGCTGCGAAACGCCTTCTGATCCGGCTGATGAAGAAGCAGGTATGCATGCCGAAGCGTATCCTCACCGACAAACTTCGTTCCTACGCAGCCGCGCGGTGTCACGTCATGCCCGCCATCGAGCATCGATCACACAAAGGGCTGAACAATCGCGCCGGCAATTCTCATCTTCCTCTGCGGAAACGGGAGCGAGTGATGCAGCGGTTCCGCTCGCCGGGCGCGCTGCAACGTGTCATCAGCGTCTTCTCTGCCGTCCGAAATCTGTTTGTCCCGGCCCACCAGAAATACTCAGCCATCGAAGTCCATCTGCACCGCCTCAGGGCGATCGCACATTGGAAGGACGTGGCCGGAATTGCTGCCTGATAACTCCGCGCATGCCGGATGCGCGCTCGTCAGGAATTAACCTGACATCACCGGCTATGCTGTTGATCGGCTTTGCCGGCGGTCTACGCCGATCAGAAATCACCGGTCTCGACCTCGGCCGCAACCAAACGGAGGACGGGCGTGGCTGGATAGAGATGCTCGACAAAGGCCTGTTGGTAACGCTAACGCTGTGCGGCAAAACCGGTTGGTGCGAAGCGGAAATCGGCCGCGGAATCCTCCGATGCCACCTGCCCTGTCGTTGCCACAGAAACCTGGATCAAATTCGCAAAACTCGCCAAAGGCCCGCTTTTCCGCCGCGTGAGGGGTAACGGCAAGGATGTCGGGCCGGAGCGGCTGAATGATCAGGAAGTGGCGCGCCTCGTTAAAAGGCAGCATTGGCGGCCGGTGTGCGTGGTGACCTCAGCGAAGACGAGCGGGCCGGAAAATTCTCGGGTCACTCCCTGCGCGCGGGACTTGCGTTTTCCGCCGAAGTCGATGAGCGTTACGTCCAGAAGCAACTTGACCACACATCAGCGGAAATGACCCGTCGGCATCAACGGCGCCGCGACAGGTTCCGGATAAACCTCACAAAAGCTGCGGGGTTGTAGGGAAAACCACTCCCGGGCCCAGAATGCTTACAGCGTTGTAGCTGCCTCAGAAGTCCCATGGAGATATGAGGTCGAGCCCTGTTGTTTCGAAATCCGTTAGATTTCGCGTTGCCAGGCGGCCACCATTCACAAAGGCAATCGCAGCAATCATTCCATCGGGCGCCGACATACCCCGTCCCCGGCGGGCTGAGTTGCCCATGATTTCACCATAGGCAAGTGCGGCTTCTTCGGTCAGACCGAAAATCCGGTCAGCAAAACGTCGTCGCCAATGTTTCAGTCCCTGCTCCAGTCTATCTGCGCGCTGATCCGGCCTAATCTTCTGGATACCAAAAGCTATTTCCGCGATCGTGACAGTCGGAAGCGCCAATTCGGCATCATGCCTCGTTAGCCAGGCAATGACAGCTTCGTTCGGTTGCTTCTTCAGGGTCTCGGACAGGACATTGGTATCAATAAGGATCAAAGGTCCACGCCTTGATGTGGATGGCGGTCTTTGCGAATGACCGTGTCAAGGTCGATGTCTGTCCCGAATTGCATCGCAAGACGCGAATAAAAGCTGGAAGCAGGTTCACGTCCCGCCTCGCGGACCTCGTAGGATTCAAGCGCCCGCTCGACCACGTCGGCGATAGAACGGTTTTCTCGCCGGGCAAGACGGTGCGCCAATTCCCGCGCTTTGGAGCTCCGGACGGACAATTGCGGTTCTGCCATATCAATCTCCTTCTGAACTGAACATAAAACAAATCGCACATGCCATCAAGATGGCACCTGATGGCAATGCATCAGTTCATGGAAGGTGTCCACTCAGCCTTAAGCAACTTGGCAATGCCCCGAAGATGTATGCGGAGCGGGTGCGCTGGTCGTGTGGAGCAGACGGCCTCGATCCTCGTCGGGCCCAGCGGCGTGTGATCTTGTTCTTCTGCCCGATCATGGCTTCGTCCTGGAACCAGATTTCGATCTCCCTGCCTTTGGCGGGACCCTCGGCGATTTCCGCTACCGCGGCGGGGACGTTTTTTCAAACGTCTCGGCTGCATCGGCATCCTGCGCATAATGCCTCGGGCGGGCGGAGAATTTGCGATAGCCCAGCGCGCGCACTTCGCGGCCCAAGGTCTGCACGCTTACGAGACACGGAATTGCTCCCATAGCAACTGGGCCAGATCACACAGACGCCAGCGGACAACACCGTCAAGAAAAGGTGTGGGGCCGCGTTCGATGGCTTGCGCCAAGGCCAAGCGCTGATCATCGTTCAGCAGCGACGGTTTGCCGGCAGCTTTGCCATTGATCAGCGCGTCGGGACCGCTAGCATTAAAGCGCATCACCCAGTCACGAACGATCTGCAAGGTCACACAGCCCAACCGGGCGGCATCCGAGCGCGAACCATCGTCATAGATAGATGCGAGCGCAAGCAGCCGACGGGCCTGGTTGGCATCCTTTATCTGGCGGCCCAAAAGACGAAGCCTCTTCCCATCAAAGTCCGTCCGCAAAGAAACTGCTGAACCCATCGCAAACCTCCCGTTCCACCATCGATTCAGATTCGCTCGCTTTTGGAAAGCCCGTGAGTCAAGCTCAATGGGGTTTGGTATTACACCCGTGTGACAAACAGTCTGGTCGGTCGCGGCGGCTCGACAACGCCTCATGGCGAATCCCTGATCTTTGATCTGCCCCATGGCACGACGTTTTTCGTGCTGCCTATTTGGGAAGGCAAGGACGGATCCTTTGGCGGAGTTTTTGAGGGGGCGGTATTGAAAACGTTTGGCATTGACAGCTCTTTTGGCACTCTCACGGATGAAGACTTCGCGAAAATGAAAGCATTATCAGGCCGCAAACCGTTCAAGTATTACGGTCACATGCCAGCCTTCGTATCATTCCGGAAAGAGACCCAACCCAAGACGATCTTCCAACTTCAGCCCTACAAGATGGAGCAGACTTTTCCGGGGGTGAAATTCATTGGCCTGGATATTGAAATCACCGACGCGCCGATTACCACGAAGCTGCGCCAGCGGTTGCCTTGGCTCGATGCTGGAAAGCAAGTTTTGAACGCGAATCAGCCGGCGACCGATAGCGCGACGCCCTCTTCGCTACAAAACAGCCAGAGCACATTTTTTCGGAAACGGGAGCAGATAATGACTGCGACACAACCAAACTCGTGCAGGCTGATAGATGCATCAATGCCAAGAAAAGCCTCTTCGGTGCGTCAAGAAAAGCGCAATGTCCAACTGTCTGTGACAAACGGCTCGAGCCGTGCCGGGTCAAGGTTGAAACCCAAGCCGGGCGCATCGGGGACAGCGACTGTTCCGTTTTTTGCGACCGGGATGTCGCCAAGAAGGTTTCGCAACGGGGATGGAGTCTGATCGTACTCAAAAATCGGATGCATTCGGAACGGTTCAGCGGGTCGCCCGGGGAGAACCGCCAGAAGTTGAAGCGCGGCATGCACATTGACGAAGGTGCCGATCACATGAGGCGCCACAAGACACCCTGCTGCTTTGGCCATTCCGGCGATCTGTACTCCCTCAGTCAGTCCACCGCACAAAGCGAGATCAGGCTGAATGATCGCGCAAGCGTTGGTCGATATCAGGTCGTGGAAAGCCTCTGATCCACACAACGCCTCACCAGCTGCTATGGGCAGGGGAAACCGGTTGGCCAGTTGTTGGTAGCCAGACAAGTTGTCTGGCAGTAGTGGTTCTTCAACCCAAGCGATATCGGCATCGGAAATGGCTTCGGCAATCGGAATGGCGGTTGCCGGCGTAAAGCCTTCATTCATGTCAACGGCAAGGAGCCGGTCCGGCCCCATCAACTGGCGCGCCGCCTGGGTGATCGCATGATCTGCAGCCGGGTTTGTTCCCAACCGCATTTTCACGGCCTGAAATCCTTGCGTCAAATACGCTTCAATCTCGGTCAAATACTCTTTGTAGGGCTCTGTCCCCGGCCGGAAATAGGGACCTGAAGCATAGGCCATCACCTCGTTGCGCACGGCACCGCCTAGCAAGCGATGGACCGGCACGCCGGCGGCATGTCCGGCAATGTCCCAGAGGGCCAGATCAATCGCGCTCATCGCCATCACGGTAAGGCCACCGCGGTCATAGCCCCTTTCGGCCGACATCCCCTGCCAGATTGGATTGCGGTCGAGCGGGTCTTTTCCAAGCACATGCCGTGCGAGACGAGAATTGATCATGGCCCAGGACGGTGCCGGCGCAAACCAAGTCTCACCCCAGCCCACCAGACCATTGTCGGTGCGCAAGGCGATGAGAAGTGCCTCAACCCTGTTCACGAAACCAGTCGAATTGCCCTGCGTTCTCGGCAACTCGGCTTGCAAATGATAGCCTTCAATCTCAACAATATGCACAGGACAATTCCATCCAAAGTTACGAAGTGACACCGTTCCGCCGGCAACTCACGAGCCCCGGCGGCTTCCATGTGGCGCATCAAGCCGCCTAGCGGTAAACCAAGTCCCTGAGGAAAAGGCTGACTTCCGGCACGTAGGTTATGATCATCAAGCAGGTTATGATGACCGAGATGAACACCAACAACGGCCGGATCAGTTTGTGAACTGAAATATCTGCCACCGACGATGCAGCAAATAGGTTGACGCCGAAGGGTGGGGTAATCATTCCAAGAGCCAGGTTTACGACCATGATGATACCGAACTGGACCGGGTCGATGCCGAAACGCTCCGCAACCGGGGCCAAGATCGGCGCCAAAACGATAATTGTTGGCGCAGCGTCAAGGAACATACCAACAAAGAACAGCACCATGTTTACAGCAAGAAGGAATGTCCACTTGCTCTCAAATACCTCGGTGATTGTAACCCCTATCGCATTCGGAATGCCTTCCCGTGTGAGAAGAAAACTGAACAGGCCTACCATCGCGATAATTATCATTATCGATGAGGTCGCTATCACAGTTTTGTGCAAACACCTTGCAATATCCCTGGTCGTCATTTCCTTGTAAAGAAAAACACTGACAACAAGAGAGTAAACTACCGCAACGACTGAGGCTTCCGTCGGAGTGAATACTCCGCCGTATATTCCTCCGAGAATAATCACCGGCATGAGCAGTGCGAGAGATGCGCGTCTGATCGATCTTGAAACTTCTACCTTCGGCTCGTCGCTTATGATCCCGTAGTCTTTTATCTTGCACCAAATCACAACCGTAATGATCAGTGCTGAGGTCACGAGAATTCCAGGCCCAATTCCGGCTATGAACAGCTCACCGATAGAGACATTTGCGCTAACGCCATAAAGGATCATGGGTATCGAAGGCGGAATAATTACTCCCAATTCAGCCGAGGTCGCCTGCAGAGAGGCTGCAAATCTTGTGGGATAACCGTGGCGCACCATCGCTGGAATCAAGATCGCTCCGATGGCGAATGTCGTCGCAATTCCGGAGCCGGATACCGCTGCAAACATCAGGCACGTCAGAATGCAGGTAATAGCTAGTGCACTGACGCAGTCATAAGATTCACATTCACGTTCAGATA
>TARA_R110002020_G_scaffold232883_3_pt1 | contig 19792 bp, 19 predicted proteins | sample TARA_R110002020 | Tara Oceans TARA_R110002020 (sample SAMEA4396489) | marine metagenome | biome: Westerlies Biome; feature: [MES] marine water layer (ENVO:01000295) within the mesopelagic zone...; material: water (ENVO:00002006), including particulate matter (ENVO:01000060) such...
TTATGGTAATAATAAATAATTCTTACTAGTTAGACAGGCACTACTTATAGAGTGTTTGCTAAGTCGATATATGCACAGATAAATTACCTATACACCAGTATCTTATTGTTTATTTCTTTATTAAAAAAGTGTTTTGAGAGGATTATGTTCGATATTCATAATATAAAAATTGCCGTCATTGGCCTAGGTTACGTAGGTCTGCCATTAGCTGTTGAGTTTGGCAAAAAGCATACGGTAGTCGGCTTCGACATCAATGCGGATCGTATCGCCGCCCTAAATGCTGGTACCGATCATACATTAGAGGTCAGTGATGAAGAGTTGGCCCAAGCAGCACATTTAAGCTACAGCTCGGATATTACGGCACTAAAAGACTGTAATTTCTTTATCGTTACTGTGCCAACACCTATCGATGACTATAAACAGCCTGACCTTACTCCTTTAATTAAAGCGTCAGAAGCTATTGGGGGCTTGCTAAAAGAAAACGATATTGTGGTTTATGAATCGACCGTCTATCCGGGGGCCACAGAAGAAGTTTGTATTCCGGTGTTAGAAAAAGTCTCGGGATTAACCTTCAATCAAGACTTTTATGCCGGTTATAGTCCTGAACGTATTAACCCAGGCGATAAAGAGCACCGCGTTACCAATATTTTAAAAGTAACGGCAGGCTCAACACCTGAAGTCGCTGACTTTGTGGATGAGGTGTACAATTTAATTATTACTGCTGGTACGCACAAAGCCCCTAGTATCAAAGTTGCAGAAGCGGCAAAGGTGATTGAAAACACCCAAAGAGATGTCAATATCGCTCTCATTAATGAGCTAGCCGTTATCTTTAATAAGATGAATATCGATACCCAAGCGGTGTTAGAAGCGGCAGGGACCAAGTGGAACTTTTTACCGTTTCGCCCGGGTCTGGTCGGTGGGCATTGTATCGGTGTTGATCCTTATTATCTAACCCATAAAGCCCAAGCGATTGGCTATAACCCTGAGATTATACTTGCTGGTCGTCGCTTAAATGACAGCATGGGCGAGTATGTGGTCACGCAGTTGGTCAAAACGATGATCAAAAAGCGTATACAAGTTGAAGGTGCCAAGGTGCTGATATTAGGCTTAAGCTTTAAGGAAAACTGCCCTGATGTGCGTAATACCAAGGTCATCGATATCGTCCACGAGCTAGAAGAATACAATATCGACGTCGATGTCTATGATCCGTGGGTAGAGACAGCTGAAGCTGAGCGAGAGTATGCTATCTCGCCTATCAGCAAGCCCGCCATTAATCACTATGACGGTATCATCTTAGCAGTCGCGCATCACGAGTTTGTAGATATGGGTGTAGAGCAGATTAGAAGTTTGGGTAAAAATAACCATGTGCTCTATGATCTAAAGTATGTGTTTGATAAAGAAGCCACTGATATTCGCCTGTAACTTACAAAAAATATGGAACATCATTATATGACGTTAACGATGTATGAAAAAGTTAAAGAAAATTTGTTAAATGAGCCAAAGACATGGCTCATTACTGGGGTGGCTGGATTTATAGGATCTAATCTGCTTGAGACGTTATTATTGCTCAATCAAAAAGTGGTGGGGTTAGACAACTTTGCGACGGGCTTTCAGCATAATCTTGATGAAGTGCAGAGCTTGGTAAGTGCAGAGCAGTGGCAACAGTTTAGTTTTATAGAAGGCGATATTCGTCAATTAGCAGACTGTGAGGCGGCTTGCGCAGGCGTAGATTATGTCTTGCATCAAGCGGCACTAGGCTCTGTACCGCGCTCTATCGCTGATCCTATCAATACCAATGACACCAATATCTCAGGCTTCTTAAATATGCTGGTGGCGGCTCGTGATGCTAAGGTAGCTAGCTTTACTTATGCGGCCAGCAGCTCGACTTATGGTGATCATCCGGCTCTGCCCAAAGTGGAAGACGCTATTGGCAATCCGTTATCGCCCTATGCGGTAACTAAATATGTCAATGAGCTCTATGCAGACGTATTCGCGCGTACTTATGGTTTTAAAACCATAGGCCTGAGGTATTTCAATATCTTTGGTAAGCGTCAAACACCAGGTGGGGCTTATGCGGCAGTGATTCCTAAGTGGACGGCGGCGATGATCGCAGGGGATACAGTCTATATCAATGGGGATGGTGAGACCAGCCGCGACTTTAACTTCATCGAAAATGCGGTACAGGCTAATATTCTAGCAGCAACTGCTAGCGAGGAAGCTAAAAACCAAGTCTATAACGTCGCTGTCGGTGGGCGTACTACCCTTAATACACTATTTATGGCGCTACAGGAGAATCTAGCCGCTAATGGGGTGAGCTATAGCCAAGATGCAGTATATAGAGACTTCCGTGAGGGCGATGTGCGTCATAGTCAGGCTGATATTAGTAAAATACAAAATGCGTTAGGTTATGCGCCGCAGTTTGATATTATTCAGGGTATTGAAAAAGCGATGCCTTGGTATGTTAGATTCTTGGATTAAAATCCAATTAGTAAAACGACTATAAAATTACAGTATTTCACTAACGTTCTAACTGAGCTCCAGAAGTATGAAATTGATAAAAAAAAATAGCTTCGTTAGTGGGGCAGGAGTTTATTTATTTTCGAATATTCTTAATGGCGTAATTCCTTTTATTCTATTGCCAATATTGACTCGCTATTTAGCGCCTTCTGAGTATGGTGAAGTTGCGATGTTCCAAACTTTATTGGGTGCATTAGGAGCCTTTGTAGGCACTGTGTTCATTGGCGCTGCCAATAGGAAGTATTACGACTCTGATATTAATAAAGAAGAGCTTGCTGAGTTTATTGGCTCATGTATTCAATTAATTTTAATTTTTGCATCCATTGCTTTTACAGTTTTATTTGTATTTCAAGAACAGCTAGCTATATGGCTGGGGTTAAAGCCTATCTATGTGTTATTAGCCGTAGTTACTTCTTTAAGTGCTGCAATCATTGGCCTTCGGCTAGGTCAATGGCAGGTACAAAAACAGGCTGTCAAATATGGTGTATTACAAATATCTCAAAGTTTGTTAAATATGCTTTTATCACTACTTTTTGTAGTTGTTCTTTTAAAAGGCGCTGATGGCCGTATAAATTCACAAATCTTGGTAGGCTTCACGTTCCTAATAGTAAGCTTGTATCTTTTAAATAAAGACAAACTGTTAAAAGTATTTGTATGGCGTAAAGACTATATAAAAGAAGCTCTTAAGTTTGGCATACCACTTATGCCTCATATTGCTGGGGGTTTTCTATTGAGTACTGTAGATCGTTTTGTTATCAATAAAGAAATTGGCCTAGCAGAAGCTGGTATTTATATGGTGGCCGTACAGCTAACAGCAGCAGTAGCTATTGTTTTTGATGCCATTAATAAAGCCTATGTACCTTGGTTATTTGAAAAACTAAAAGAAAACAAGGTAGAAGACAAGATAAAAATCGTAAAGATGACATATATTTGGTTCTCTATGATTGCTGTAGGAGTAGCCTTAGCTTTTTTAATTGGGCCAACTTTAGTTATTTTGATTGCAGGTGAGGAATATGCTCAAGCTGGTGAGGTTGTTGGGTGGTTAGCTATGGGCCAGGGCTTTCAAGGTATGTATTTAATGGTGACGAACTATATATTTTATTCTAAAAGAACAGGTCTGCTTTCAGTAGCCTCCATCAGTTCTGGTGTTTTAAACTTAATTTTATTAATTTTATTAGTCCAAATTTTTGGTTTAGAAGGTGCCTCGATTGCCTTTGCTATCTCAATGGGTATTCGTTTTCTATTAACGTGGTGGATAGCACAAAAACGTCATCCAATGCCATGGTTAATTTTTAATAAGTAAATAAGGTCATTATGAACTCAGTTCTAAAACTAATCGGTAGAGAAAGAGAGCTTTTCATCACCGATATAGAAAACCAAGAACAACAACTAAAAGAGACTGTGTCCAACTCCAGGTTCTTAGTACTTGGAGGCGCGGGCTCTATCGGTCAGGCAGTTACCAAAGAGATTTTCAAACGAAATCCAAAGAAACTTCATGTGGTTGATATTAGTGAAAACAACTTAGCCGAACTTGTACGTGATATCCGCAGCTCAGATGGCTATATCAATGGTGACTTTCAAACCTTTGCTTTAGATATAGGCTCTCTCGAATATGATGCTTTTATTAAGGCAGATGGACAATTTGACTACGTGCTTAATCTATCAGCATTAAAGCATGTACGTAGTGAAAAAGACCCCTATACATTGATGCGCATGATTAATGTCAATATATTTAATACTGATAAAACATTACAGCAATCTATCAATGCTGGTGTTAAGAAATATTTCTGTGTATCTACTGATAAAGCTGCTAACCCAGTCAATATGATGGGTGCGTCTAAGCGTATTATGGAGATGTTCCTAATGCGCCGTAGTTTAGAAATCGATATTTCTACTGCCCGTTTCGCTAACGTCGCTTTTTCTGATGGTTCACTGTTACATAGTTTTAATCAGCGCTTGGAAAAACGTCAGCCTATCGTTGCGCCTAATGACATAAAACGTTATTTCGTAACGCCTAAAGAATCTGGTGAGCTATGTTTGATGTCATGTATATTCGGTGAAAACCGTGATATCTTCTTCCCTAAACTTAGTGAGAGTTTACACCTTATCTCATTTGCTGATATTGCTATCAAGTATCTCGAACAAAAAGGACTTGAACCTGTTTTATGCAGTACTGAAAAAGAAGCGCGTGAGTTGGCTAAAACTCTACCTGAACAAGGTAAGTGGCCTTGCCTCTTTACTGGTAGCGATACAACGGGTGAAAAAGATTTTGAAGAGTTTTTTACAGATGCAGAAATTCTTGATATGCAGCGTTTTAGTAATTTAGGTGTTATTAAAAATAATGCTATCTTCAATAGAGACTTACTTTTAGAGTTCGAAACTAACATCCGCGCTATGAGAGCAGGACTTTCTTGGAATAAAAAGGATATTGTCGATCTCTTTTTTAAAATGATCCCAGATTTTGGGCACAAAGAAACGGGCAAGTACCTTGACGGAAAAATGTGAAACAATTATGCAAAAAAAACTAATTAAACTTGTGAGGGACATTTACTCTACTAATGAGTTTATTCCATTACATGCACCAACGTTTGCAGGTAAAGAGCAGGAATACTTAGCTGAAACGATTAATAGTACCTTTGTATCGAGTGTGGGTAAGTTCGTGGGTGAGTTCGAACAAAAAATTCAAGACTTTACAAGTACCACTCGTGCCATAGCTACTGTAAATGGAACGGCTGCATTACACACCGCTTTACAACTAGCGGATGTAAAAGCCGGTGACTTAGTACTCACGCAAGCATTAACCTTTGTTGCCACTTGCAACGTATTACATCATATGGGTGCCAAGCCAGTTTTTATTGATATAGAGCCTATTGCATTCGGCTTATGTCCCAAGGCTGCATCTGAATGGTTGACCGAAAATGCTATACTGGATGCTGATGGCCAGTGCCGCCATAAAGTCAGTGGCTTGGCAATAAAAGCTGTAATGCCTATGCATACTTTTGGTCACCCTGTCCAGATTGATGAGTTATTAGCCGTATGTAAAGATTGGAATTTAACGTTAGTTGAAGATGCTGCTGAAAGTCTAGGTTCTTACTACAAAGACAAACATACTGGAACCTTGGGCCAGTTCGGTGCATTAAGTTTCAATGGTAATAAAGTGATCACCACTGGAGGTGGTGGCATGTTGCTATGCCGCGATCAACCAGATGGTCTGAGAGCTAAGCACATAACGACTACCGCTAAAGTGCCACATGCTTATGAGTTCTACCATAATGAGGCAGGATTTAACTACCGTATGCCTAATTTAAATGCAGCATTAGGCTGTGCACAAATGGAACAGCTTGAAGCGAAGCTTGCAAGTAAACGCGTCATTGCTGAACGATATGCTGAGTTTTTTGAAGGTAGTGATTATTTGTTTGTAAAAGAGCCAGAGTATGCGCGGTCTAACTATTGGTTAAACGCTATTGTCTGCCCTGATATAAATACACGTAACGCTTTATTAGAAGCTACCAACGCACAAGGTGTCATGACTCGCCCAGTTTGGCAGTTGATGCACCGATTACCTATGTTTGCTGATGCTTTAAGAGGGGATCTTACTCATTCTGAGTGGGCAGAGGCTAGGCTTGTTAATTTACCTAGCTCACCTGTAGGAGTTTAAATGAGAAAAATTGCAGTATTTACTGGTACACGAGCAGAATACGGTTTGTTATATTGGCTCTTAAAAGACATACAAGCAGACCCTAATTTAGAATTACAGTTACTTGTATCAGCCATGCATTTGTCACCTGAGTTCGGTATGACATATCAGCAGATTGAAGCTGATGGTTTTGTTATTACTGAAAAAGTTGAAATGTTACTTTCTTCAGATTCTGCAGTAGGTACTGCTAAAAGTATTGGCTTAGGTGTGATTGGTTTTGCAGATGCGTTAGCGCGTATGAACCCCGATGTATTGGTTGTTTTGGGTGACCGTTTTGAAGCCTTGGCAGTTGCTCAGGCTGCTATGATTTTGCGTATTCCTATTGCCCACATTCATGGTGGAGAGATAACTGAGGGTGCGTATGATGATGCAATTCGTCATGCCATTACCAAGCTAAGCTTATTACATTTTACATCTGCTGAAGCACATCGAAATCGTGTTATTCAATTAGGTGAGTCACCTGCAAGAGTATTTAATGTTGGCGCAGTAGGGCTTGACCATTTGAAGCGTAGTAATTTAATGTCAGTTGATGAATTGGGTAACTCTTTAAATTTCAAACTCACGCAGCCTTATGTCTTAGTTACCTATCACCCAGTAACTTTAGCTTCTGAACCAGCTAAACAGTCTTTTTTAAACCTATTAGCTGCACTTGATCAATTTTCAGAGCTGCAAGTTATATTGACGTATCCAAACGCTGATGATGGTGGTAGAGAGATTGTTACTATTCTAGAGGATTATGCTAAAAAACGGCCAGAACGAGTGTTGGCTATACCTTCCTTAGGCCAGTTACGCTACTTAAGCGCAGTAAAAAACGCTGCTGCTGTTGTGGGAAATTCATCTAGTGGAATTATAGAAGTGCCCTCTTTTAAATTGCCTACAGTAAATATTGGAGAAAGACAGCGGGGACGGTTAGCTGCTGAGAGCGTAATATCCTGTGCTCCGAAGACTGACAATATTATTGAGGCCTTAAATATAGCATTAGAAAGCGATTTCAGTAAAGTTGTTAACCCCTATGGGGAAGGACAAGCAAGCGAAACGATAATGAAAGAGTTAAAATCAGTTAAACTAACCGAAACTAAGAAATTTTACGATCTCGAATGAGGTGTCTGACCATGGTAAAAATTATTGCGGAAGCTGGAGTCAATCATAATGGGAGCAAAGACCTTGCTTTTAAACTAATCGATGCGGCTCACATTGCTGGTGCTGATATTGTAAAATTCCAAACATTCAAAGCAAAAAACTTAGTAACGAAAGATGCACAGCAGGCTGAGTATCAAAAGCAAAACTCTGGTGTGAATGAATCACAGTTCGACATGCTTAGCCGTCTTGAACTTGATTATGATACACATAAATCGTTAGTCGCATACTGTAGCGAACTTGGTATTGAATTTCTTTCTACAGCTTTTGATAAAGAAAGCTTACAGTTTTTAGTAGACGACCTCAAGTTAAAGACGCTTAAGATTCCATCAGGTGATCTAACGAACGCTCCTTTTGTATTAGAGCATTCATCTACAGGTTGCGATCTAATTGTCTCTACAGGCATGGCAAGTTTGGCTGAAGTTGAATCTGCATTAGCAGTTATTGCGTTTGGTCTTATCAGTAACAATCATTCAGAACCTAGCGAACAAGCCTTTGCAGAGGCCTATAGTAGCGTAGAAGGACAAAATGCACTCAAACAAAAAGTAACGCTGCTGCATTGTACTACTGAGTACCCAGCCCCTGTAGATGAAATAAACCTAAATGCTATGACAACATTAGAATCAGCCTTTAAACTGACAACAGGGTACTCTGATCATAGTGCTGGCATTACTATTCCTATAGCAGCAACAGCTCTAGGAGCTCAATTGATTGAGAAACACTTTACTTTAGATAAGTCAATGCAGGGTCCTGATCATAAGGCATCTTTAGAACCTGATGAATTAACAGCGATGGTACGAGCAATCAGAGATGTAGAGCAAGCTTTAGGTAATGGTATAAAAGGCCCACAACCATCGGAGATAAAAAACAAACCAATAGCCCGTAAAAGTTTAGTGGCTGCAAAGGCAATAAAGGCTGGTGAGGTTTTTACTGAAAGTAACTTGACTATTAAGCGCCCAGGTAATGGTTTATCACCATACAAATACTGGTCGTTATTAGGCAACAAATCTCAGCAAGATTATGCTGAGGGAGATCTTATAAATGCCTAAACCTCTAATTATCATAGGTTCAGGAGGACATGCGTCTGTTATAGCTGAAATACTCTTGAATCAGGGACGAGAAATTGTTGCTGTTGTTTCGCCAACAGAGATTCACGATAACAGTCCTTTAAAAGGCGTACATCGTTTAGCAAGTGATGAAAGTTTGCTGTCTATCTATTCACCAGATCAAATTGAGTTAGTAAATGGTGTTGGTGCTATACCAGGTAACGATACACATTTTAGGTTATTTAACTATTTTTCAGAGCACGGATACAGTTTCTCATCAGTAGTTTCACCTCATGCTATCGTAGCTAATAGTGCTAAACTGGCAAAAGGTGTACAGATCATGCATGGCGCAATTGTTCAGACTAACGCGAATATAAATCATAACTGCTTAATTAATAGTGGCGCAATTGTTGAACATGATTGCTCAATTGGACCTCATAATCATATTGCACCAAATGCCACATTAAGTGGTGGTGTAATTACTGGGTCTCAAGTACATATAGGTACTGGAGCAAACGTGATACAAAGTATTAAAATTGGACAGCAATCTGTTGTAGGCGCTGGATGTACAGTAGTTCGCGATGTACCAGAAAAACAGGTCATTGTCCCTGCACGTAACCGAATTCTGCGCTAGGAGCAAGAGCTAATGACTAATTGGAAAGATGTGGTGTTGACACCTAAATCAACAATTCGAGATGCCATGCGTACACTCAATGATACTGCTTTACGCATAGCGGTAGTGTGTGATGACAATAATAAAATACTTGGCACAGTGACGGATGGTGATATTCGTCGGGGTTTATTGGTGTCATGTGATATGACGGACTCCGTTACTACTGTGATGAATAAGAACCCTAAAACGGTAACGGCATCTCATACTAGACAACAGCGTATCGAAATAATGGACAAACATGGTGTATTGTCCCTGCTGGTGGTAGATGATAAGGGTCATCTGATAGGATTAGAGACATTACATCAAGTTTTACATCCTGAAAAGATTGATAATCCTGTATTTATTATGGCTGGTGGCTTTGGTACACGTTTACGTCCGCTAACAGACCATTGTCCTAAACCTATGCTACCTGTAGGTGATAAGCCTATGTTAGAGCATTTGATTAATCAGTTTATTAGACTTGGTTTTCACGATTTTTATATATCTACTCACTATATGTCAGAAGTCATTCGCCATCATTTCAATGACGGAAGCAAATGGAATATTAGTGTTACTTACATACATGAAGAGTCACCACTAGGTACAGGGGGAGCTTTAGGTTTACTACCAAAAAATTTACCTAAGTTACCTTTAATTATGATGAATGGTGATGTGTTAACAAAAATAGATTTTAAACACTTACTAGATCATCATGAATCCCATCAATTCGATGCTACCATGTGTGTCCGTGAACTTGAACACAAGGTTTCTTTCGGCGTTGTGGAAAGTCAGGATGACCTAATTACTGCGATGGTCGAAAAACCAACCTATCGCTATCATATCAATACTGGTATATATGTCTTAAGTCCTGAGTGCGTGGCTTCAGTTAAACCAAACATAAAGATAGATTTACCTACATTGCTCGCAGAGAGAATGGAAAAGCAAGAAAAAGTCGGTATTTATACCAGCTATGATTATTGGCTTGATATTGGACAAATGGCTGACTATCAAAAAGCTCAGAAAGATATTATTGACTTAGGATTTATATAATGATAAATGGTAAAAGAGTAATTGCGGTTATTCCTGCAAGAGCAGGAAGTAAGTCAGTGATTGATAAAAATATCAAACTATTAGCAGGAAAGCCACTAGTTGCATGGCCAATAGATGTTGCTAAAAAGTCTAAATATATCGATAGAATTATAGTTTCTACTGACGGTGAGAAAATAATATCAGTAGCAAAAGAGTATAATGCTGAGGTTTATTTGAGGCCCGAAATATTAGCGCAAGATAAATCTTTATTAATAGATGCTTTGAGAGATTTGATAAGGCGTCTAAAAAGTGAAAACGAGGAGGCAGAGTACTTAGTAGTATTAGAGCCTACCTGTCCTTTAAGAAGTGTAGAGGATGTAGATAATGTTATAGAAAAGCTAATAACACACAATTCTTCTGCAACTTTTATTGAAGCTGATTTAAACCCAAATAGAGCATGGAAAATTAATAGTAAGGGTGTTGAGCCTTTTATTGAAGGCGCAATACCCTGGTTACCTAGACAGGAATTACCAGAAGCATATCAGCTGAATGGAGCCGTATATGGTCTCCGAATAAATGAACTATTAAGTGACAGTATATCAATATTGTTTGGTGATATTGCGGCAATTAAAATGCCGATAGAAAGATCTATAGATATTGACAATGAATTACATTTTTTAATTGCTGAAGAAATAATCAAGGCGTATAAACTATGAAAAGCTTAAAAAGTCTATTTAATTTATCTGGAAAAACAGCCTTAGTAACTGGTGGCGCTGGGTTATTAGGGGGTGAAATAGCTGATGCTCTTGCTGAACAGGGTGCTAATATAATCATTGCAAGTCGTAATTTAGCTGAATGTAAGAAAAAATGTGAGCAGCTAAAAAATGATTATCCTGATATACAGGTAGATTTTTGTCATATTGATTTGGTAGAACCAGAAAGTATTAAGAAGTGCGTTAGCTACTCTGAAGAAGCTTTTGGTAATATAGATATATTAATAACTTGCGCTTGGTCAGGTAGAAAAAACAGCTGGGATACAATTAATGATGAAGACTGGGATCATGATATTGAAGTATGTCTGAGTGGGGTATATAGACTTATTAAAGCATCTACAAATGCTTTAAAACGATCAAAAGGTGTAGTTCTAAATATAGGCTCAATGTATGGTCATGTGGCACCTGACTACAGACTGTATGAAGGTGTTCCACAGGCAAACCCCCCTAGCTATGGCGCTGCAAAAGCTGGTGTTATCCAGTTGACTAAATACTTAGGTAGTTTCTTAGCCAAAGACGAAATTAGAGTAAACTGTATTAGCCCAGGCCCTTTCCCTTTTGAACATGTAATTAACGAATTTCCTGAATTTAAGCAAAAATTGTGTGATAAAAATCCTATGGGTCGTCTAGGGCAGGCCCATGAAATTAAAGGTGCAGCAGCATTTCTCTGTAGTGATGCTTCATCATATATGACTGGTCAAAATATCTGCGTTGATGGTGGTTGGACAATATGGTAAATCTTGGAATTTTAGGCTTTAGTCCTGCCAATGGACATCCTTACTCCTTTTCATCAATTATTAATGGTTACAATAAAAAAGAATACTTGAAGACAGAATGGGTTGGCATTCTCGACTATCTTGAAAAAAGGGAAGTACGAGAGATTGCTGATCTAGATGCAAAAGTGACACATATTTGGACACAAAGTTTTAAGTTAAGCGAAGAAATTTCTAAATGTAGTTATATCGAAAATATCTCATCTGATTATCAAGATATGATTGGATTGGTAGACGGAGTTATTATTGCTAGAGATGATTACGAACAGCATACAGAGTTTTCTAAACCTTTTCTAGAGGCTGGAATACCTGTATTTATTGATAAACCACTTACTTTGAATAAAGAGGAATTGAATTGGTATAAACAGTATTATGATCAGGGACTACTTATGTCATGTTCAGGCTTTCGTTATTGTAAAGAGCTGGAATCTGTAAAAAGAGACTTAGAAAGCTTTGGCGATGTACCTTTAGTAAGGGCAGCGGTTATCAATGGTTGGCAAAAATATGGTATACACATGCTAGATGCAACTCTAGGTATTTGGGATATAGATGTTGAAAGTGTTAGGTATATTGATAACAAAACTTATGATACTTTTTTATTAAAATTTATTAATGGTATGATTGTTCAAATAGATACTCTTGGTCCTGATGTTATCACTTTTTCCTACGAAATTTTTGGTACTAAAAAATGTCAAAAGTTTGAAATAAGAGATAATTTTTCTTCTTTTAAAAAAACTTTAAGCCTTTTTATAGATCAAATTAAAACAAAAAATCCCGTTATGGATTGGTCAAGTATGAATAGGTCAATTTCTATTTTAATTGCAGGTAATGAAGCTAAAAGTAAACAAAAAAAAATTGAGGTTTTTTATGAATAATTATCTTATTGGAAAAAAGATAGTTGTTGTCGGTGCTAGTGGTCTACTAGGTACAAAAATTATAGAAGCTCTTTTATTACAAGGTGCAGAAGTGGTTGCTGCTGATATAAATTTGGAAAATTTAGAGAAAAAAATTACTAATAATCAAAACCTAAAACTAGTTCAGTTAGATATATTAAATCAAACTGCAGTAAGAGATTTTTTTACAAATAATAAAGGTTTAACAGGAGCCATCAATACAGCTTACCCAAGAAATAAAAGTTATGGTGCTCATTTTCTTGATGTAACTTTAGATAGTTTCAACGAAAACCTATCTATGAATCTTGGAAGTGCTTTTTTATTCACACAACAATGTGCTACCTACTTTAAAAAACATAAAAAACCGTTTTCTTTAGTTAATATATCGTCTGTCTATGGCGTCATTGCGCCAGATTTTTCTATATATCAAAATACTTCTATGACAATGCCTGTTGAATATGCTGTGATAAAATCGGGTTTGCTACACCTGAATAAGTACGCTGTTAAATACGTTAACGATAGTGACTTTCGTGTTAATTCTGTTAGCCCAGGTGGCATTTTTGACTCTCAACCCGAACCTTTTTTAAAAGCATATAAAGATAAAACGCTTGGGACAGGTATGCTAGACCCACAAAGTATAATAGGATCAATTTTATTCTTGCTTTCAGATCAGTCTAAATACCTTGTTGGACAGAACCTTATAATTGATGATGGGTTTACACTGTAGTATAAACTAGTTTAACAAAAAATTTAGTTCTTAATATTTTATGTGCTTTCAGCTTTAATGAATATAAGTTATACGTTATAATAATATTTCATACTATAGTGATTTAAAAAAATGAATTTTCATCTATGAAGCAAAGTATTATTTTCAATATTATCATATAGTCAATCCACAATAAAACTGGAACAACCCATATCCTGAAACAGTTTAGGTAAATTATTCTCCATCCAACCTTGGCGTAGAAACTTAGCTTGTGCCCATTTCTTTTCCCACTCGATCACAGCTCTCGTCTTGCACTCGGGCAAAGCAGTGCTTTGCTTTATCCTCGCTCAGGATTCAGATCAGGACTGTAGGGTGGCAGCCATAGAATACGATGTCCATGCCTATTTAATAGTTTTTGAATGCGTTTATTTTTATGAAACCGGGCATTATCCATAACAATCACGCATTTAATTTTAAGACTTGGGATTAAGGTGTATTTGCACCAGTGGTAGAATATGGTGCTGTTAATATTTTGCTCAAAGTAATCGAGCGCAAACAGCGTCTTTTTATAAAGAGGGCCAATGACGTTAGTTCGCTTCTTAGCCTGCCAGTTGTAGCTATCGATGCAAGGTTCACCTATCGGTGCATAGCCATGAGAACGAATGGTTTCGTGCTCAAAGCCAATTGCAACCATGTAGACAAAGGGATAGCCTTGCTGCATAAAGCTATCAAGCTTATTCTGATATTTCACTCTTTTTATCAGACACGCTTTTGGGTGTTCCAAGCTCTTTTTTTTGACTGATACCAAGACGCTTTAAAGCATTGAAGATGCCCGTTTTAATACAGTTCAAGCGACGAGCTCTTTCATAGTTATAATCATCTGGGTATCTTTTTACGTCTTCAATCAATGCGTCATCAGGTATTTTAGTCGATGCTTTATTTCTCTTTGTTTTAGGAACTAAATTCTGCTGCCAACTGTTGATGGTGCTAAGTCCATAAAATAGCGCAGCTTCTCGTATGGTCATGCCACCTTTGATGCTAGAAAGTACCTGTTTACGATAGTCTATTGAATACGTCATCGTTTATTTCATTAAATAAGATTTTCAATAGGATTGCAGCGGTTTTATTTGGACTATACTATACAATTATACCGATGTCTTATTTATGGGATTTAACTACATAACAATCCTGTTTAAGTTTAGAAAATTAATAATCAGTAATATCTATAAAAACTCTTCTTTATTTACGGTTAGTATAAAATGAATATTTTTATTGTTAGAACAAGACTACAAGCTTTAATTGTTGAAAAAATAATAAGTACAGAAGATAAAAATAAATATGTATTAGTTAAGTGCTATCAAAACAATAAGCATGAAGATGCACCTGAAGTTTATTCAGTATATAAGAGGATTGAAAAGAATGCACTTTTCTCTCTAGATATACTTTCGTGTGATAAAATTTCGATTAATATCTCAAAATATTTTTTTATTCACTTACTATCTTTCATAACTAATGGAAAAATATTTCTAGCAGGAATAGATAGTTATCCGTTTGCTATATCATCTAAAATTTTTCCATTTTCAACAATTAATACATTCGATGATGGTACTGCAAACTTCCTCAGTTACTCGAAATACTTTAAAGAAACTCCCTTAAACAGAAAAGGTATCAAGGGGGTAATTGCTAATACTCTTTTCCCGAAAGGGGGAGCAAAATATCTGAGAGATAGAACTAAATGTCATTACACAATATTTTCAAGTCTCAATAATATTGTAGAAAAAGGTAAGCTAGTTGTTTTGGAATGGGATTGGAGTGAGCTCTTAGATCATAGAGACCTGAAGAAAATACCTCCAAACACTAATGTCATCTTGTTAGGAACAGCATTTCATGACTTGAGTCAAATGGAATATCTTCAGAGTAAAGTACTTAAGCTATTATGTGATATTGATCTGTACATTATGCACCCTCGTGAAAGGTTATGGTTAGAAAATATAAAAGTAAACAGCCTTCATAGTCCTGCAGAAGCAGTATTAAAATACATAGCAGATAAAAACGAGGTTAAGTTAAAGGTTTACCACTTTAATTCAACAGCCGCTTATTCACTATCTAATAATATGAATATTGAATTTATCGACCTATTGGCTGGTGAATAATTTCTTTGACAATATTTTAATTTGAAATTTATTTTCTAAAAAATTTGAAAAATGTGCTATCTAATAATATTGAATAAGTTGTTTTATATCAAACTAACATTTTTTCTGCTCTAATGAAAGGTCAAAGAAACATGAAGAAAATCGCAATATTCCTTCCAAATTTAAAAGGTGGCGGTGCCGAACGAGTATTCGTTAATCTTTCTAATGCTTTTGTACAAAGAGGTTTTGATGTTGATATCGTTTTGATCCAAAAGTGTGGTGAATTGTTAGATAGTCTCGACAAAAAAGTTAATATTATAAATTTGGATAAGAAAAGAATACGTCAGTCATTTATCCCTTTAACTTCTTATTTAAAAAAAAATAAACCGGATGCTTTCATAACAGTAATGTGGCCATTAACTGTTCTTGGTACACTTGCTTTTCGCTTATCTGGTTGCAATGGATCTGTAATAGTCAGCGACCACAATACTTTATCACTCTCGACAGCTAGCTTTAATAAACTAAAAAAAACTTTGCTAGCTAAAACTATAAAACACTTCTATCCATTGGCAGATATCCGTTTAGCAGTTTCTAATGGTGTATCAGCAGATATAAAAGAGTTTTCGGGTCTCGAAAATTGTAATATCGATGTGATTTATAACCCTGTTTTAATGCATTCAGGAAATGAATTTCAATCGTTCCCCAATCGCCAACGTTCAAGAATTATTAATGTTGGTTCATTCAAAGCCCAAAAAAATCAGAAATTACTAATAAGAGCATTTGCAAAAATCGTGTATATTGTTGATGCAGAGTTAGTAATTATTGGCGATGGTCCTTTGAGAAAAAGTTTAGAAGAATTAGTCAAAGAATTAAATTTAAGCAACTATGTCATAATTCCTGGCTTTAAAAAAGATGTCACAGCTGAATATAGAAAATCAAAATTATTTGTATTATCTTCTGATTATGAAGGATTTGGCAACGTATTAGTGGAGGCTATGAGTGTTGGAACACCCGTAGTCTCTACTGACTGCAAATCTGGTCCCAGAGAAATACTCGCAGATGGAAAGTACGGAACGCTAGTACCTGTAGGTGATGTAGATGCTCTAGCACAAGCTATGTTGGACTCTCTTCAACAAGAACATGATGTAGAAGCTCTTAAACGTCGTGCAGCTGATTTTTCAGTTGATAAGATTGCTGCTCAATATTTAGATGTAATGTTTCCTGAGAGGTTAGAAAGTAATGGTTAAAAAGTTAAGAACATAATTTATTAAAATCTTTTGTACTGTATCTCATTACGTTTTTAACAGATTAGAATCAACTACAGTTAAGTTTAATTTTTTTTGAAGATCTACTATGGTTTTTTTATGAATAACTCAGTATTATTTATTTCGTATGACGGTTTGTTAGACCCTTTAGGAGGTAGCCAAATACTCCCGTATTTATATAGTATTCGCCAGCACCCTCGCTCTTTACATATCCTAAGTTTTGAAAAACCAGAGCGTTTTTCTGCAGGCGCTAAATCACTACAAGCCGACTTAGCTCTCCAAGGCATTAGTTGGACTCCATTATCGTTTACTACTCGTTTTGGTAAGCTGGGAAAAATCTGGGATTTGCTTCGTATGTATCTAGTTGCTCTACACTTGCAGATCAAACATCGTTTTGGTGTAATTCACTGTCGAAGCTATCAAGCAATGCAGGTTGGTATCTTACTTAATAAATTAACAGGAGTTAAAACGTTATTTGACATGCGTGGACTCTGGGTTGATGAGAGAGTCGATGGCGGCATTTGGAAATTGGATAAGCCTATTGATGCCTTAGTATTTAAATTATATAAACGTGTAGAACGCGGTCTACTCTCTAAAGCCAGTCATGTTATCGCTCTGACAGAGCGTGTTGTACCTGAACTACATAAGTTATCACCAGACATGTCGGCACCAATTTCAGTAATTCCTTGCTGTGCAGATTTTAAACACTTTTCTCTACCTACAGTTGACCAACGTATTGCTACCCGTACCGAGTTAGGGATTCCTACAGAAGCTTATGTTCTTTCTTATCTAGGCTCTTTGGGTACCTGGTATATGCTAGATGATATGCTCCAGCTATTTGGTCAGGCAGCTTCTGAGCGAGAAGAGATACATTTTTTGTTAATTACTCGAGACTGGCGGGCTGAACATGAGGCGTTAATAGATACTCTAGGTTTAACCCATCTCCGTGAACGAATACATGTACACGAAGCTCGACGTGAGCAAGTGCCTTCTTATATTGGCTGCTCTGATGTTATGCTAAGCTTTATTAAACCTGCTTATTCCAAAATAGCCAGCTCACCTACTAAAATGGCTGAAGCTCTCGCTGTAGGGGTGCCTGTTATCAGTAATACCGGGATTGGTGATATAGATACCATAACTCATACATTGAAAGCAGGCGTGGTTATAAATTTGGACGATTCTGAAGATTTAGCTGATTTTATTTCCTCACTTGATAGTTTGAAAGCTATGGGAGGAGACGCTTTACGTCAACGAGCTAAACCTGTATTGGATCTTAATGTTGCCGAATTAAGTTATAAGAAAATTTATCAACATCTGGAGCAGACAGCATGATATCTAGCTCAGATACTACTTTATTCGTTGCTGATGTATGTGGCACTTTAGTACGTGACGATACAACGTTAGGACTGCTTGCCCACCATTTTTCCCAACAGCCTAAACGTCAATGGCGCTTGCAGTTCCTACGTCTAATGACTGCAAGACTTAGCCCATTTCGACTAGCAGTTGGGTTACTTGAACGTGTTACAGGTAAACATATACTAAAACGTGTACTTGTAAGAATGTTAAATAAAGATACGGTTCATTCCTTAGAGAGTAGCGCAAAAAGTTATGCTCAATGGTTGCTAGCTGAGCGAACCGTTACTTCTGTTTGGGATGTACTTACTCCAGCTATACAAGAGCATCGTGTAGTCTTAGCTTCTGCCAGTTTACAACCTATAGTTTCAGCATTAGCTGAACAACTTGGTATAAAATATGTCGCCAGTGAACTTGAAAGTCAAAAAGGTGTTTTAACAGGTTGTTACAAAAATGATTTAACCGGACTAAAGATACAAGCATTAAGTGCTCTTATTGGTACTGACTTAAAAAAGCAAAAATACCATGCCATCAGTGATAATTTAACGGATCGTGAGTTATTAGATGGTGCTCAAAAGGCTTTCGTAGTGCTTCATCATGAGTTACATAGGAAGCGTTGGACTGGACTGTCTGCTACTTATCTAAGGTTTAATTAATGAATTTTATCTACCTATTACCTTTCAGTTATTTTTATAACACTCGATTGCGGAATGGAAATTGGGTATTTCATGCTTTGTTTGAATGGTTAGCTGCTGCACTACTTGTTATGGTTCTCAGTAACCTTCAACCACTCCAAGCTTTACTGCAAGCTGTGCTAGTATACTTCGCATTTATCAGCTTATATGAAATTGGCTATCTTGTTAACGACTTATTTGCAGCACGTAAAGAAAGTAATGGTCGGAAGCGTGGTCCTCAAGAGGCTTCCAATAGCTGGGTTTTTCTATGGGTTACTTTCCGTCTAATTGCTTTTCTAGCTCTAACACTATTATTAAAACAGCAAGAGGTATTAGCTTGGTGGAGTTACTTTCTATCGCTAGCCATCGTATTTACTATTCATAACTATTTTGTTGATCGCGAGTTTAAAGTGGGGACTTTTCTTTGGCTAGCTTGGTTTCGTTTTATGGCACCAGTAATTTTTGTAGTGGAAGATCGTTATAGAATGGGTATCGCTTTGGCAGCAGGTATTACCTACGCTACATTCCGTCTTTTTGGTTACCTAGATAGTAAAGGGTTATTAAATATACCCGGTCGTCAACGAGTTCGTTTCCGACTGGCGTATTTCTTGATGCCTTTGGCGGGTGTAGTAGCCCTGGCTCCTTACATTGAAGCTCGTGGCTTTGTACTATTGTGTTCTTTTTATTCTATTATCGCGTTAGTAGCTGCAGGTAGCAGTTGGTTACGCAACAATCAGCTAAACTAAAGGATGCTTTTGATGTGTGGAATTATTGGTTTTTACCAAAATCTGTCAAGTAGTACAGAGATACATAGTTCGATCACTCAGATGCGCAATATGCTCATTCATAGAGGTCCAGATGCTGGCGAAAGTTGGCAGGATGGGTCTATAGGTTTTGCATTAGGCCATCAACGCTTGGCCATTCAAGACTTATCACCTGCAGGTGCACAGCCTATGCTCTCCGCTTGCGATCGATATGTGCTGGTTTTCAATGGTGAAATATATAACCACTTACCATTACGCCAGCGACTGGCACAAGAAGGCGTAACCGTTGATTGGCGCGGGCACTCAGATACTGAAACCATACTTGCCTGCTTTGTCGCTTGGGGCATAGAAAAAACCTTAAAGTCTATGGTAGGCATGTTT
>TARA_R110002020_G_scaffold73728_3_pt1 | contig 19773 bp, 21 predicted proteins | sample TARA_R110002020 | Tara Oceans TARA_R110002020 (sample SAMEA4396489) | marine metagenome | biome: Westerlies Biome; feature: [MES] marine water layer (ENVO:01000295) within the mesopelagic zone...; material: water (ENVO:00002006), including particulate matter (ENVO:01000060) such...
AGAGTTAAATTTCATTTTAAAAAAACGGAGGACAAAATGAAAAAAATAAAATTATATAAAGACTTTATTAAAAATTATCATGGAAAAAAATATCCAGAGGTTGAAGAACCATTTAAAGAGTTTGGTCTTTTTCCTAGATGCTTAACTACAATGAAGCTGTGTGAAGAGAGAGGTATAGAATATTTTCCTATGGAAGAGCTGGAGGATTTTTGTAAAGATTATGAAGTTTATCTTAAATGGCAATATTTTTCAGATAAACCTTATTTTAAGTTAGAGGCACGAGTAAAATAATGCACTTTAAATATAAAACAATGCCATATCAACATCAAAAAGATGCATTGATGCATAGTTTCAACAAAAGGAACTATGCATACTTTATGGAGATGGGATGTGGTAAGTCTAAAGTTCTGCTTGATAACATGGCATGGTTAAGACTACAAAATCAAATTGATTCTGCAATTATCGTAGCTCCAAAAGGGGTGTATAGAAATTGGGAATTGGCAGAAATTCCAAAACATTTTTTAGATGAAGTTGAACATGAAGTTTTTACCTGGAGAGCAAATCCAAACAAGCAACAAAAAGATGATTTAACTCGTGCAGTAAAAGACAGATCAAAGTTTAGAATACTTCTAATTAATGTTGAAGGTTTTGCTACTCCAAAAGTAAAGAAATACACAGAGGCATTTATAAAAGGTTCTAACTTTTTACTAGCAGTAGATGAATCAACCACGATTAAAAATCACAAAGCAAAAAGAACAAAGGCATTAATTAGTCTTGGAAGATCTGCAAGTTATAAAAGGATATTGACAGGATCTCCCGTAACAAGATCGCCAATGGATTTGTTTTCTCAATGTTTGTTTATGGATCAAAATTTATTAGGATTTGATTCTTATTGGTCTTTTCAAGGGCGATATGCCGTTATGAGAAGACAACAAATGGGAGCACATGCTTTTAACCAGGTCATTGGTTATAGAAATTTAGAAGAACTAGCACAAAGATTAAAAACTTTTTCATTTAGAGTAACAAAAGAAAATGTTTTAAAAGATGTTCCTCCAAAAGTGTATACAACGAGGGAAGTTAGTTTAACCACAGAACAAATGCAACATTATCAATCTATGAAGAAACATGCATTGACAGTGGTCAATGATGAATTGGTAAGTGCTACTGAAGTCATGACACAATTAATAAAACTTCAACAATTACTTTGTGGTTTTATTGTGACAAATGACGGAGAAACTATTGAAATTAAAAACAACAGAATAACTGCTATGTTAGATGCCATCGAAGAGATGAGTGGCAAGGTTATTATTTGGGCAAGGTTTCGTAAAGATATTATAACAATAACAGAGGTCTTGAGAAAAAAATATGGATATAGATCAACTGTAGATTATTTTGGAGATACTTCAGAAAAAGATAGACAACATGCAATCTTGGGAATTGAAAATGATCCAGAGGTTAAATTTTTTGTTGCCAATCCACAAACAGGAGGAAGAGGATTAACTTTAGTCAAGGCGACAAATGTGATTTATTATTCTAATGATTTTGATTTAGAAAAACGAATTCAATCAGAAGATCGTAATCATAGATCGGGTCAAACAAATCAAGTTGTTTATGTAGATTTGATAGCAAAAGGCACGATTGATGAGTATATTGTGAAAGTTTTACACAATAAAATTGTCTTGGCAGGTAAAGCTCTCAATGAAGAAGCAAAGAAATGGTTACAAATTTCTCCAAAAAAAGACTAATAGTTGTTGAAACTTGAAAAAAATACACTATATATAGTAGTAATAATAATATTTTATAAGGAGAAGTAATGCAGAAATACAGAACTGTCGCTATACCAATTGAAGTTTTTAAGGAATTGAAAAGTATAGCAGATGCAGAGGGAAGATCTTATGCCAGACAAATAGCATGGATGATTAAGAATTATTTTGAAAAGAAAGATTAAAAATGATTACACAATATAAATTTACAATTGGGTATATTTTATCAATAGCCTTAATTAACATGGGTTTTGTTTATGTGCCTTTAATACCATTTTTTGACACAATGTATCCACCTATGAGCATAATTGTTGGTCTTGTTTTTATTTTGAGGGATTATGCTCAAAAAGAAATAGGTCACAAAGTTATAGGAGCTATGTTAATAGGTGCTTTTTTAAGTTACATTATGGCTGATCCCTATGTAGCTATTGCATCATTAGTTGCTTTTTTAGTTTCTGAAACTGTTGATTGGGGAGTTTTTACTGTAACTAACAAACCATTGCATGAAAGAATTTTAATAAGTTCTTTAGTATCAACACCAATAGATAGTGCTTTATTTTTATACATGATTGGTCATTTTAGCATACTTGCAACTGCAACTATGTTTGTTTCAAAAATGTTAGCTGCTCTAGGAATTTGGTATTGGATGAGAAAAAAATGATTCATTATCATGGCACACCTTTGACACCAAAGGAAAATCTTTACAAGATGGCAGGGAAACATTTTTGTGTTTCCTTTGCCGATCCTAGAGATGCAAATGTTTGTTTGCAGATAGGTCAAAGTGTGATGTGGGATAATGGAGCCTTTACTACTTTTACACAAGGAAAAAAATTTAATGTAAATTCTTTTTATGAATGGCTTGAGAATAAATTAGCTCATCCACATTGGGCAGTAATTCCAGATGTAATAGGGGGAAGTGAAAAAGAAAATTTAGAAAATTTAGAAGGTTGGAAATATCCTAAAGAATTAGGTGCTCCCGTTTGGCATTTAAATTTAAGTTTAGATTATCTAGGACATCTTTGTAATAGTTTTCCAAAAGTTTGTTTTGGCAGTAGTGGGGAATATTGGGAAGTAGGAAATTTAAAATGGGAACAAAGAGTAGATGAGGCATTTAATTTTTTACATAAAAAATTTAAATGTGTTCCCTGGATTCATATGTTAAGAGGGTTAGCCATGTCTGGTAAGAGATGGACTTTTGCTTCGGCAGACAGTGTAAATGTTGCTAGAAATTATAAAAGTTCTAATCGTTGTCCAGAAAAAATGGCAAGGGAAATTGATGCAGTTCAATGTCCTGTTAAATGGAAAATAAATAAAAATGAACAATTATCTTTATATTAAGAATTATTTTAATGCAAATGTTGACGATTAAAAAAAAATGTTTACATTAGATAATACAAAGCCGAAGGGCATAACTTTAACAATGGAGGTTCAATTATGAACGAGTTATTTGAAACGATGGTTGCAGATGCGAGTGCATTTGATGATGTTAATGCAAAAAAAGGGAGCGAATTATCCTCTCTGATTCGTAGCAGTCAAAAACTTTTAAATCAAATCAAAGCAGCCGAACAACATCTTAAAGATCTGAAGTCTATGAGGCACAAGGTAGATACTGAATCTATTCCCGTTGTCATGCAAGAAATGGGGATGGACTCTATTACAGTAGATGGTAATAAAGTTCAGTTAAAACCTTTTGTTCATGCAAGTATTCCTCAAGATAAGAAAGATGAAGTTTACAATTGGCTTAGATCAATTGGCGAAAGTGACATTATTAAAAATGATGTTGTTGTCAGTTTTAGTATGGGACAAGATAACCTTGCTAAATCTGTCGTTGCCGATCTTGAAGAGAAAGGCATGAATCCAAATTCAAAGACACACATACATCCGATGACTTTGAAATCTTGGATTACGGATCGCATCACACAAGGAAAGGAAATAGACCTTGACATGTTTGGTGCATATGTTGGAACAACTGCTACGTTTAGAAAGGTATAGTTATGAGTGAAACACAAGTAGTTAAGAAAAAAGAAGCAGGTTTACCTGCGAATTTGATAAGTGAGATGGCAACCGATTCTGGTTTAGGTTTATCTAATGTGACGGCAGACGACATGCAAATTCCTTTTTTAAGGATTTTACAAGCATTGTCGCCACAGTTAGTTAAGACAAATTCGGATTATATAAAAGGTGCAGAACAAGGAGATATTTTTAACACTGTTACCCATCAGGTATGGAAGGCAGATGAAGGTATTGTTGTTGTGCCTTGCTATTTTGAACAGAAATTGCTTGAGTTCGTACCAAGATCTCAAGGAGGTGGCTTTGTACAAGAGTTAGCAAAAGATCATCCAGATGTTTTGAATGTTAAGAGAGACAAAGAAACAAATATGGATATGTTGGCTAGTGGCAATGAGCTTGTTAGAACGGGGCAACATTATGTTAAAGTTATTAATGAAGAACTTGGCATGATGGAACCTGCTATTATTGACATGAAAAAGACACAAATTAGAAGATCAAAAATTTGGGTCACACAAATGTCAATGCAAACAATTAAAGTGGGAGATGTTGCAAAACCTGCTCCTATGTTTGCTAACAAGTGGAAACTTAAAACAGTTGCCGATGGTAATGACAAAGGATCTTGGTATTCCTGGCAAATAGAAAAAGTTGGAATGGTAGATTCTCTTGAAGTTTATAATAATTGTAAAGAGTTTCATAAAAGTGTGGCATCGGGAGAGATTAAAGGAACGGCAGTTGCCGATGAGATTGATGTTTCTCCTTCTGTGAATAAAGACGAAGTGCCATTCTAACTTAAAAAGTTTCGGGTAAGGTTCCTCCAATTTTTCATTTTACCTTACCCGAATCCCTTTAAAACAAGAGAATTATAATGGACAGTGGACAGAGATTCATGGATGCTTTTGAGGGATTTTCGGAGGCACATGGCGAAACAAAAATTTCCAATGAGAGACGGCAAGGGAAACAAGCTGCCAATTCTTATATAAAAAGAACTCCTCTTACAATGGAACTTATCAACGGTCATCTTGAAGGTGGACTTGGTGTTGGTTCTATTCCAATTAATGAAGAAAATAAATGTAAGTTCGGTGCTTTGGATATTGATACCTATCCTATTGACCATGTGGCATTGGATAAAAAATTACAGAAATTAAAAATTCCTTGTGTAATATGCAGAAGTAAAAGTGGAGGAGCACATATCTTTTTCTTTCTTACAGATTGGATGAGTGCAGGAGAATTCAGAGATAAAGCATCGGAGATAGCATCAATGATAGGTTTTGGAGGGTGTGAGATATTTCCAAAACAAGAACAGATTTTAGTTGAACGAGGCGATGTAGGTAATTTTATAAATCTTCCTTATTTTGATAAGGATAAAACAACGAGATATGCATTCAAAGAAGATGGCGAGGCAGCCACATTTGAAGAATTTTTAGATTTAGTTGACAAAAGAAAAGTAAAACCAAATGCTTTTTACAAACTGCAAGTAGGTAAGAAAAAGACAGAACCTTTTCCCGAAGGACCACCATGTTTAAATGTTATGGCATTAAATGGCATTGGAGAGGGAGCAAGAAACATGTCTTTATTTAATTATGGATCAATGTTTAAGAAGATGGATCCAGATAATTGGAAGGCATTATTAGAAAGATTTAACATTGATTATTGTTCAAGTCCCGTATCGGCACAAGAAATTGTTGTGATACAAAATCAATTAGAAAAGAAAGAATATTTCTACACATGTAATCAAGAACCGATTAAATCACATTGCAATAAATCTTTGTGTAAGAAAAGAAAGTATGGAGTTGGAGCAAATGTAGATGCCGTTGAGATAACAGGTATATCTATTGTTAAATCAGAACCAAGAGTATTTTTTGCAGATTTAGATGGCAGACGATTAGAGCTAACAAGTTTTGATTTGCAATCACAATCTAAATTTCAGATTGCATGTTTAGAGCAACAAAATTTTATGCCTCCAAAAGTTAAAGAGAGCGATTGGCAAGTGTTAATTAATAGTTTATTAGCAGAGGCAAATGAAATAGAAGTTCCAGAGGAGTTAACTTACAAGGGACAGTTTATGCAGTTACTTGAGGCATTTTGTCATGGGAGAGTTCAAGCACAATCAGCAGAGGAACTTTTGGTTGGCAAACCCTGGATTATGGATGGGTTGGTTTATTTTAAGGTTGATTCATTTATAGAATTTTTAAGACAAAAAGGGTTTACACATTATTCAAAAGGTCAAATACAAGAGAGAATAAAAGAAATGAACAATGGAGAAAGATGTAATGATCCTAGAAAGTTTAAAACAACAGATGGTAAATGGAAATCTATTCGTGTTTGGTGGATACCTGAAGTAAAAGAAGAAGTAGATATTCCAAAGGTTGAATTTGAAGATGAGGTTCCGTTTTGACAGGCATGATTGTAGCTTTTTGTATTATTATTACGGAGGGGCCGAGACATATAGGTGGGGAATCTATTTGTCATTTTTATAATCCAAAAATAGAATTTAAAACAGAGAAAGAATGCATTGGCGATAAGAAAATGGTTATTGATTGGTTTAAAGATGAAGCGAAACGATTATATCCTAAAGCAATAAGAGTTGATGCAACGGCAGTTTGTCATGAATCAAAATAAAGAAACTGCTATTTACGGACCTCCAGGTACGGGCAAAACTACAAAGTTATTAGAGATAATGGAGAATGCTATTGCCGAAGGTACGAATCCAGAGAGAATAGCTTTTTTATCTTTTACAAAGAAAGCTGCTCAAGAGGCAATTGACAGAGCTTGTTTGAAATTTAATTTAGATCAAAAATATTTTCCACATTTTAGAACTTTACATTCTCTTGCTTTTCGTTGGGTAGGAATGAAAGCTGAAGATGTTATTACACCTGCTGATATGAGATTTCTTGGAAAAAAATTAGGTATTGTTTTTCAAAAAGAGGAGAAAATAAATATTGAAGAAGGGGATTTGTATAACCCTGGAACAAGTAATGGCGATAAATATTTTTATATTATTCAACAATCTAGATTAAAACAGACAGATGTTATGGCAGAGTTTGACGCTTTTGGCGATATGAGTTTACACAGACATTATTTACCTGTGGTTAAAAAAGCATACGAAGATTATAAAAGAATACATCAAAAAATTGACTTTACTGATATGTTGTTAGAATTTTTAAAACAAGGAACAGGTCCAGATTTAGATCTTTTAATTGTAGACGAGGCACAAGATTTAGTTCCAATACAATGGTCAATGGTCAAGGAGTGTTTGTTACCTAATTCTAAAAAAGCTTACTATGCTGGAGATGACGATCAATGTATTTTTAATTGGGCAGGTGCAAACGTAACTGATTTTTTGCATTCAACACAAAACTCAATTGTTCTTGATCAATCGTACAGAGTTCCCTATTCTATACATAAGGTAGCAGAAGACATTATAAGAAAGGTTACTACCAGAAAACAAAAAGATTGGAAACCTCGTGAAGAAGAGGGTTTTGTTTCTTTTTATTTTGATATAATGGATATTAACTTCAACAAAGGCGAATGGTATATACTTGCACGAACAAATAGAATACTTTCTGAAATTTCTAAGCAACTTGAGAATGAAGGTTATTTCTTTTGGCGAGAAGGAACAGGTTGGTCTGTGTCTGAAGGTATTATTAATAGTATAGAAGTATGGTTACAATTATGCAAAAATCAAAGTCTAAGCGTTCAACAATGGATAGAATTCTCAAAGAAGACGAAAAAGGGAATTATTGGTCATGGTGGAAAAAAGAAGATAGAGGAATTGAACCCAGAACATACATACACTCTAGAGGATTTATTAAAGAGCGAGTTAGGATCCCTTCTGAATCTAAACAAAGAGATGAATTGGTACGAAGTGATCAATGTGACGGACAATCAAAGGATTTATATAACATCGGCTCGGAGACGGGGAGAGTATATTCTTACGAAGAAACCGAGGATCCGAATATCAACGATACACAAAGCAAAAGGTGGAGAGGCGGATAATGTTGCTTTAATTCTTGACTCCCCTAAAGTTATAAGAGAAAAAGGAGATGGAGATAGTGAACATAGAGTCTTCTATGTTGGTGCTACTCGTGCTCGTAAAAGTCTACATATCGTAGAAAGAAAAGATGAGAATGGATATATCATATGAAAACTTTTTTATTATCAAAAAATTATGTAAAAGAATTAGCTTTAGAAAAAATAGACGAATTAAAGTTTAAAATACAAGAAATTAAACAGAAAACAGAATATGAAAAACTATGTGTTCGTTGTAACAAACCATTTAAAGTAGGTGTTTTTGAAGTTGGGATAGAACCAAGTTATTGTAGGAGGGAAAATTGTAGATGAAAACATGGATATTACAAAAAGGACCTTATAAATACGAAATTCCTTTTTGGGATAGTTATCTTCATGATAAATGCAAAACAATAAGAATTTCAACAGAAAACCCCTTTAAGAAAGTAAAAGATAATGAAAAGAGAAGAAATACTACAAAAAGCGATAGAACTAATTAATGTAGACAGAGCCAATGATTATGGACCTGCTTATGAAAATCACAAAAGAATTGCTGACTTATGGTCTGTTGTTTTTGGAATTAAGATTGCAGTCCCTCAAGTTGTCTTATGTTTAATTCTTTTGAAAATAGCTAGATTAATATACTCTCCTTCTAAAACAGACAGTTGGATTGACATTGGAGGATACACTGGTCTCGGTGGAGAATTTGTAGAGAAAGAGAAAAATGACAAATAAAAATCAACAGTACCATTTTCTTGATCAAGACATTAAAGATATGTCTTGGGGGAACATTGACCTTGATTGGTCTCCTCCAAATACTTTCCCAGATTTAACTAATTCTGAAAGAATAGCTGTTGACCTGGAAACAAAAGATCCAAACTTAATTAAGTTAGGCCCTGGTTGGTGTAGGAAAGATGGGCATGTTATTGGTGTGGCAGTTGCTGCGGGAGATTTTCAAGGATACTATCCAATAAGACATTCCTCTGGAAATTTAGATGCGAAGCTTGTTCTTAGATGGTTGAAGGAACAGATGAACACTCCAGACATACCAAAAGTTTTTCATAATGCCTTGTATGATCTAGGTTGGTTAAGAGCAGAAGGAATAGAAGTAAAGGGACCTATTATAGACACTATGATTATGGCTCCATTAATTAATGAAAACAGAAGATTTTATAATTTAAACAGTTTAGTGTCGGATTATTTACAAGAGTTTAAGAGTGAAAAAACTTTAAGAAGTGCAGCTAATGAATTTGGAGTAGACCCAAAAGCAGAGATGTACAAATTACCTGCAAAGTATGTTGGAGCCTATGCAGAAAAAGACGCTGCCGTAACTTTAAGATTATGTGATCACTTAATGCCTATTATAGAAAGAGAAGAATGCACAAGTATTTTTGAGATGGAGTCATCTTTAATACCTGTTATTTTAGATATGAAAACAAAAGGTGTAAGAGTTGACATTGACAAGGCAGAAAAAACAAAAAAGAAAATGGCTCAACAAGAAAAGAAATTACTTGATGAAATAACTAAGGACACTGGCATAGCGATTGAACCTTGGGTCAGCACATCTATAGCAAAGGTCTTTGATTTTTTTGGTCTTCAATACTCTCGCACAGAAAAGAGCGGGTCTCCCTCTTTCACAAAACAATTTCTTTCTCATCATTCTCATCCCGTAGCAAAAAAGATTGTAAAGATTAGAGAACTTAACAAAGCGAATACAACTTTTGTTGAAACAATTTTGAATCATGCTCATGATGGTAGAATTCATTGTGATTTTCATCCTCTTCGAACTGATGATGGAGGAACTGTAACAGGTCGTTTTAGTTCCAGCAATCCTAATTTACAACAAATACCATCTAGAGACTTAGAAATCAAGAGATCAATACGAGGGTTGTTTATTCCAGAAGAGGGTTGTAAATGGGGATCTTTCGATTATGCATCACAAGAACCAAGATGGTTAGCTCATTATTGTGCAAATGCTGGAGAGAGTTACAGACATCCTTTGATAGATGAAGTTGTAACCATGTATAAGGAAGGCAAAGCAGATTTTCACCAAATGGTTGCTGACATGGCAAAAATTAGTCGTAAAGAAGCAAAGACAGTTAATCTTGGAATTATGTATGGAATGGGCCGTAAGAAATTAGCTGATACTTTATCTATAACAGAACAAGAGGCAATTGAGTTGTTAGATACATACAATCAAAAAGTCCCTTTTGTAAAAGCTTTGGCAACAAGGGTATCAAACTTTGCACAAGAAAAAGGTATGATCAGAACACACTCTGGAAGGAAATGTCGTTTTGATATGTGGGAGCCAAAAGGATTTGGGGTTAAAAGAGCATTGCCAATGGATAAAGCTATAAAAGAATATCAGAATATTCAAAGAGCATTTACATACAAAGCATTAAATAGATTAATACAAGGATCAAGTGCAGACCAAACTAAAAAGGCAATGGTCAATTGTTATTCGGAAGGGTTATGTCCTATGTTAACAGTGCATGATGAACTTTGTTTTAATATTAAAAATGAACAAGAAATTGAAAAAATAAAAGAAATTATGACAACTTGTATCCCAGATCTGAATGTTCCTTTTGAAGTTGATGTGGAATTAGGAAATAATTGGGGAGAAGTTGGGTAAAAAACCCAAAATTAACATAAACCAACATATAAAAACTATGTACAAAAGAAGGTATTTTCCATGTGTGATTGTACCTAAAGACGTTGTTTCGCCTCTGTGTGGCGATCTGAGAGCCTAGTTTTTTTTAACAGGCTTACAATATGCAAGAATTTTCCCTGTTTTTCCTTCTTTTAATGGAATGTTAGGTTGATCGGTTAATTTTTCTGCAAAATACAAACATCGATCTATATTTTCAAATCTTTGTGTTTGATTTACAATTTTATTGTCTATCATAAATATAAGAAGAAACTCTATCATTCATTTTTTGTCTTCCAAAAATATTCATCCGTGTCTCCTAGTCTAAACTTTTGACCATTCTCAACTTGATACTCTACTGTACTTACTTTAAAGTCTGGTTGCAATGGTTTGTCTGGAGTCAACGAATTATCATACACTCGCATTCTGTTGTTAGGGTACAAACAAAACTGTCCATTATTTAACTCTAATAAATTAAATGATTTATGTTCTGCTGGTTTTTCACTGGTTGAGTAATCTACAGTATCTATATCTTCATGGTAATTATCTATTGTGCAAATGTAAGATCCTTTAACCAGTCCATGGTCTCTGGTAAATACTTCAAAGTCCATAGAAGCTATAAAGTTTTTAGTGACAGACACCACACCATAGTCCATACAATTCCAAAACTGAAGATTATATAAGTCCATGTCTGGATTCGGGGTAGTCGGTTCAGACACAAATGCAGAAATAGGTAGCTTATCATAAAGAGCACCATAATCGGGAAGATAAGTTTCCAGATAAAAAGCTCTACCAGGGACAGACTTTGCGGTAACCCAAACACCTTTTACAAATTCTCCGTGTCCATCTTTGTGATCTCTCAAATATTCTTTTCTAACCCAAACATCAATAGAGGGTAAGTTACAAATTAAAGTAGGCATTATGATGTACGATACTTTTTACCAGCATTTTTCTTTCTTGGATACGATCTATTTATAGAAGCGGCAACAACTTTTAATTTACTTTTTTTATTTAAAGCATTACCTCCCACATGATGAACATCTTTGCCATCACCCTTTTTAACTTTACCAAGCTTCAACATTTTTCTTCTGGCAGCGTTACGATTAACTCTTTTCTTTCTACGAGATTTAGGTTCAATCTCATATTCTCTTTGATAATTTCTTTTGTACCCCATTAGTGTAAGTGCTCTCTTGGTATTTGTTGTACTTGAAGTATTGGCTCTGAACTGCTGTCATCCTTATAATCACCAAAAAAATCATATCTTCTTGTTACTGTTTCTCTAATGAGAACACCATCTCTTAGTTTAAAAGTTGTAAACTGTTGCATTAAGACTTCAGTGCCATAATTCTTCTCAACTGCTCGTTTTAATGGTCCGTCTTTCATATAATTAATCCTTTTCTATAACCATTTGTTCTATCATAAGTAAGCACATCTTTTCTATTTTGGTCAACTGCAACAAAAGATACATGCACCCATCCAGAACTTGGTTCTCCATTATAGCATTCTAAAATTAATTGATCAAAACTTGCATTGTCTTGGATCCATTTTGCAAGTTTAGCATTATCTAAACCCGGAACTTCTATGTCTGCCGCTTCTCCTTTTGCATGTTGACTAGTGGATTTTGAACCAATCGCTTCACACAAATCAACACTGCGGTATCCAGAATTAATTACAACTGGTTTGTCAAATTGATATCGAATAGACTCTAAAATTGAATTACACAAATTTTTCATTTTTTCTATGTGTTCATCGTTTGGCGTATTATCTATTCCTTTTCTTTCTGCCGTTTGTGACTTGGTAAACTCTGCTAAACTAAAATGGTTTGATAATTTCACTGGTTTCTCCTTTGTGCTATTTGTTCATTTTTTGCCGCATCAATCGGATTGCTACCTAAAAGTTCTGTAGCAATAACACGCCCAATATTTTTAACATTAGTATTAGTATTAGTATTAGTATTAGTCGGTCTTATAATATTTGTGATAGCAGAAGATTTACCAAAATAAGGTTTTGGAACTTCTACAATTGGCTCTATCTCTGATGTTAAAGCCTCTTGTGCATCTGTTTTCTCTAAAGATTTTAATATTAATTGATCATATATTTTATTTAATTCAAGTTCTGGAAAATTTTTAGCAACATTTGGTTCATTCATTATTATTCTTTTTTCGTAAAAATCATCTATTACTTCATCAGAAACACTATAAGGAGCAAATCTTCCGTCAGAAATTAAATCAAAGTTATCTCTACTAATTTTTCCTTTTTCTTTTATCATGTCGTAAATGGTATTATTATCTATACCTAAATTTCTAGCTGCTTTTATTTTAGCGTACAAGTTTTGTTGAAATTTAAATAAGGTATTATTCGCATCTCTATATCCTTGTACTATTTGATCTTCTGTAATATTCGCATCGTCTATAAATCCATGAAATGTAGTTTTTATTGCATTTTTTTCTCTTGTATACTTTTTAGTATCATAAAAAAGAGAATCATTTAAGTTTGCTTTTAAACCTCTAATTCCAGTAAAAGCAGTTAATATTTCTGAAGGCACATCGTATACTATACCACTATTACTTGGATTAACTTCTCCAGTTATTTTTTGAGAAAAAGCTTTTCCTATACGACCAAGTTCAATATCAAACTGCCCATCTCCAGGGCCTCTAGCAGTAGGTTTAAAAATTGTTTGTTCTAGTATTGCTGGGTTAAAAGCATTAAATATATGCATCATACTTTTTTTAACTTTAGCTCCAAGTCCGTCCCCTTCGTCATATACTTTTAAACCCATATCTGTTCTTCCCTTTCTAAATGTGGTATCAAAAACTCTTTCTGCAAACAAAGATTCTCCTGCAAAAGGTTCAGTAAAACTTTCAACAGCTTTAAAAGCACCTTTTATCATATCTGAAGCTGTAGCAGCATCTATGGATCCTTTTTTATTATACACATCTAAAGCGGCTCTAGTAGGTTGTAACATAAAGTCATATGGCATCATGTAACTTAAATCAATATATTCAAATGTATATTCGCCTCTTGAATCTTTTTTAATCTTTGTTAAAGGCATAATGTTATGACCAAGCATGTATTCAGGAAGCATATGGCTTTTAAGATCTTGTAACTCTTCATCCGTAACTCCTGTCATTTTTTGTGCTGCCATTACAGTTGCTTTTGGACCTATATATGCGGAAGAAAGATAACCTGTTAATCTTTGAGCACCTATTCCTCTGATTTGTTTTTGAAGTTCTTTTGCTGCCGTTTCACCTATTTTTTTTATTAATTCTGGAGAAGCCACAAAAGATAATTCACTAACTCCTTTTTGAAAAATGTTACTAGTGTTTCTTAAAATTTCTGATGGAAAAGAAGCAAAAGCACCAAAAAAAGGAACTTTTCTTAAAAATTTAACCGCTTCTGGAACACGACTATAAATAGGCATTGTATCTTTAACAACGTCACCCGCTAAAACATCTAATCCATCTATATCTTTTATTAATTCATTTTTTTGTCTCTTTGCTATTCCAGCTTTAATTAAATCATCGGTTATACTGTCTATGTTTTGAATACCAGCTTTTCTAAATGCTGCACTATATTTTGCTTTTTCTGCTAAAAACCCAATTGTTTTCCAATATGTGTCTGTGCCAGTGTAAAGGTTTTGTAAAGGTTTTGCTCCAGGTATTTTGTCAATTTGACCTAAAATACCATAACCACCAGATTTCTTTGTAAGTTCTGTAAATTCGTTAACAACCAAGTTTTCGTCTCTTATACCTAATCTAGCTGTTAAATCAAAAAATTGTTTTTGTTCTTGAGTAGATAAATTTTCTATTTGTTTAAAAGACAAAGCCATAGTTTCACCTAAATTCATGTTTCTCATGATGTTGCCATTAGCTCCAACAAAAAAAACACCAGAAGCAAAATTTCTAATTTGAGACAAAGGATTGTAAACAGTTTTAGCCATTTGAGCCAACCCTTTTGCTTGAAGAGAAACACCTAAAAGAGTGTTAAAAATACTGTCTCCCCTAATACCCATTGTTAAAGAATTGTAAACTTCTGGTGCAACGTAATCTCCAGATAATCTTCCGTACTTACCACCAAAAACAGACATTTTTTCTATAACTTCTTCAGTTAGTTCAGACGCTCCAGCTTCATCTAAAACGGAACCTGGAACTCTTTGTGGTTTGTATTCACCAAGTTTTACATAACCATTTTGTCTTAAAAAATTAATTGAGTTTTGATCTGTTAAATTTTCACCAGAAATAATTAAAGGTCTACCACCGCCACTTAAAGAAGATATTCCCTCATCAGCACTTACTTTTAATTGATTTGATAAACTAGAATACAATCTACTCGCATTTAAACTCGTAGACATGTCTTCTATTGTTCGAGTATATATATTTATAGGATCTATTGTTTCATTTTTTAGTTTTCTTAACTCTGGTATTTTGTCTAAAAACTCACTTCTTTTTTTAAATAAACCTTCCATAACTTCATATAACGGTTTTTGACCAGTTTGTATGGAACCTTGTCTTAATGCCAAAGCAGTTTTTTTAATTGTTTCTTGTGCTGTAACACCTGCGTTTACAGAATTATCTTTTATTATATCTTCAACTACTTCAGTTGCACGAGCAACAGCATTTTCGTCTTCTGGAAAACCAGCGGCTACTTTTCTAATTGATTCTGAATATTCTGGTTTTAATCTTATTTGGTCAAGAGAAGCACCCTTACTAAACGCACCATCATATACTCTTCTTATGTATTCACCTTGTTGTTCGTTAATTGTATTAATAAGTTGATTTCCATAATTTGCATCTATTTCACCACTATTTATTCTTGCTTGAATATCGTCTCTAAACTGCGTGGATAAATCATCAATATGTGTTCTCATTTTTGTTGCAGCCGTTTTAACAGTGTTGCCATACATGTCTAATGCATTTGAGTTTTTATTTGTTAAAAAATCATATAAATTATTATGTGCTTGATTAATTCCTAATCTACCTCTTCCAAACAATCCTTGCCCACCTATAACTTTTTTTAATTCTTTTTCAAAAGAAGCTATATTGCCTGCAACTTTATCTGCGTCTAATTTGGTAATACCTTTAATATCTGAAATTTGTTCAAATACTTCTGTTGGTGTAACTCCTTTACTAGAAAAGTATTTTTCTGGTAATCGTCCTAACCCTTTGTTTATTGAAGAGCCTAAAAAAGAAAACCCTTTGCTCACTGCATTTACAACAGATGGAACCCCTGGAAATTGCAAAGTAGTTTTAGCTGCCATTCCCACAACTGGAAAAGCAGCCTCAGCAGCTAAACCAAATGCAGTGGCTTCTGCACCTAGTTTTAGTTTGTTGGCTATTCTTCTTTTTGCTTCATCTCTAGAATTAACTTTAATTTCATTATCTGTTTTTAAAGCATCTGGTAAAGCATCAAAACTATCGGCTAAAGTGGCTGCATTATCGGGTGAAGATAAAAATTCTGCGGCTCCACCTCTTACACTTGTGCTACCTGCTTGAGATATTCTTCTACCAACAGTCGCTCTTTCTCCCAATTTTAATGCTTTTTGACCTAGTCCAATAAATTTGAAAACTTTATTTAACCCTAAAAAAGACCCTAGAAAACCAGATAATCTTTCTGCTATTTTACCACCACCAGACTCTGGAGTAAGACCAGTGTAGTCTTGAAACTTATTATATGATTTTTCTACACTGTCTGCTCTTTCAGAATCACCCATAAGATTAAGCACAGTTTTTGTAGGTTCAACAACTAATCCTCTGACAAGACCAGATCCAGCTCCTTGTGCTATGTCACCGAAAGTTGTTTCTTCTACTTGTGGTGGGGGAACAAAAGGTTTTTCTTCTGTTACATCAGTTTTCTGTTTGTTTAATTCTGCTTGAATAGCTTGGATTACTTGTTCTTCAGTAGCATTCTCTGGACCCTCTATAGAATAAGTTTTTCCATCATTTCCTTCAATTGTATAAGTAGCCATTTCTACCTCAATTTATTATTTTCATAGATCCAGATTTAAACCCACTAGTAGTGTCTACTTTATTATCCTTTGTGTCTGTATTTAAAATTTTTATTTTACTTAAATCACCAGATTTAACCGCGTCCATAACAGAGTTTATATCAAAATTTGTTTTAGTGCTATCAAAACCAGATGCATTTACTATTAAATTAGCTTGATCAACTATTAATTTGGCTTTTTTCTGTGGGCTGTAAGTTGTAAATTTAGTTCTTTCTGCCGCTGGTAGAAAAGTTTTAATGTCTCCTGCAATTGTATTTATTATTGATTTAGCAAATTTGTTCGTATTACCACCAGATTCTTTAATCAAACTATTAATAACTGTACTTATTCTATCTAACTGTTTTTCTTGTTTTTGGAATACTCTTTGTTTTGCAGATTCTTCAGCAGTAACTGCAAGTTTAGTTGCGGCAAGTTGTATCTCTCTTTTTTCTTTTCTGTTTTCGGACATAGCATCGCCAAACATTTTAAATCCTTGTGCAAGACCTCTTGATATATTAGTCAGTGCATCTGGACTATCTCCAGCTGCAATTAATAAACCAGTCATAATTAAATTAAAATCTTTATCTGTTTTAATGTCTCCTTTATCTCCAATAGTTGACTCTAATATACTTGCATATAAATTTTTTCTATCATCTAATGTTAAATCTTCTACAACTCCAAAACCTAATGCTTTTCCTATGTTAGCAGAATTAACATTTTTTTGATTTAAACCTAAAATTTTATTAGCAGTTAAATGTTCGTTAGCAGCAGAATTAAGTCCAGCTTTATTTAAATTGTTTGCTGCTTTACTATTTTTATTATTATTATTTTTAATTACAGAAGTAACCTCTTCCATGTCTTGACTAACAATTTTTTTATCATAATCTTCATCATAAACAACTTGTCCAGTCTCTTTTAATTGTTTATTTATTTCTTTTTCTAACGGAACAACTACTTTTTCTCCTTTTTTGTTTATCGTATGAACATAATCTTTTCCATCTTCTTTTTTTCGTATTATTTCACCTTCACCTGGCTGTACCTTATTCTCTTCTTTTTTAAACTTTTCAAATTTTTCCTTAAAAGGTTCTAATGTTTCAATATTTTTTTTCAACTTTGAATAAATACTGTTTAAAAATGTTTCTGGAGGACGGTAAAATAAATCATCTGTTTGCGTTGCAAACTCCGCAGAAGTTGTAGTTGGTTTTATATCAACCTCTGATCCAGTGGCAGTAGAAAAATCTCCTTTTCTAGCGTCCACTTCTCCTTTCATATATTGAAAATCTCGTTTGCTTTTTTCTGTATCGGGACTTAAAGCACTTGAAATAGAAGCCTTTGTATCTGAAATAAAACCTGGTTTTTTTGGTTGAGTTTCCATTAAATCTATGCCTTGTGTAGCAGCAATTCTTCTGAGTGTAGGGTCTTTTTTATTTTTACTTCTAGCTATTACATTTTTTACTCTTTGTTTTTCATCTTCAAGATCGTCTTGACCACTTTGATACATATCTATATACTTTCCAGCTCCCAATAGATCTAATATTTGTTTTCCAAAACCAGGACCACCAGTTGGAATAAAACTTGTATTTAATTGAGTCATTCCAGTTGGAAATTGAGTCATAGCAGATGGAATTCTTGTAAGTCTTGTGTCATCAAAACCTCTTGGATCCGCAACTCCATATTGTGGTTTTTTCTTTATAACATTAAAAACTCCATTTTGAGCCTTAATAATCTCTGGACCACTAGCCATAATACCAGTGCCTTTAGAATTACCTTTTTTACGAAACATTTTTCTTTTTAATACGGTCATGCTGTAGGTCTCAATCCTGTGTTAAACAAATTACCAAGTCCACCTGCCGAGCCAGCCGCACCTAAACCTGCAATACCAAGTCCAAGCATCTGTGATGTTCTACTTGGAGGAGGTGTTGTTTGAGTTGAATATGTTTGTTGCAACGCTGGTACACCTCTAAATATATCAGACATAAATCCAATTTGTTGATAAGGCAATGCTTGTTGTGCCAACTCATTTGCTCTTGCAACATCAAGTCCTCTTTGTGTTTGTTGTTGTTGCAATCCACCAATACCTAATAATGTGTTAACATCTTGAACGCCCATCTGTTGTCCGAGTTGTCCAAGTCCTGCTGTCTGCATTCCTAATGCACCAACTGTTTGTCCAAGTTGACCTGTCAACTGTGCTTGTCTTAATTGTTGTTGAGCCGCTTGTTGAGCCGCTTGTTGTGCTTGTGCAAATCCTTGTGATCTTAACGCTGCACCCGTTCTTGCTTGTTGGTCTGCAATATTTCCTGCTATCTCACCTTGCATTATACCTTGTCTTGATCCACCAAAAGCACCAGAACCTACAGCACTGGCTTGTGCTTGTAGTTGTTGTTTTTGTCCTTGTTGAGCAATATCTTCGTATTGTTTTTGAATTACAGATTCCATGTAAGGATCCATATATTGTTGAAAAGCAGTTGGAGTCATTCCTGCACCAGCCGCATATTGTTGAGCGGTTCCTAATGCTCCAATACCTTGACCAATAGCTTCTGCTCCTTTTTGCAAAAAGGGTGCATAAGAACCAACACCTTGTGTCGCACTTGTTACCGCTTGTTGTTGCCCAGCAGACAAATCGGCTAACTTTTGAGCAGAATAAGGCATTTGTGTGCCTTCGCCTGTCAACCCTTCTGCACTTTTAAATATGTCGGCTAAAAATTGCTCCTGAAACGGAGCAAGTCTCATAATTTGTTCTTGTGTTGTTGTAGCCATTATGCGACCCTTTCTAATTCAGACATCATATCATACATTCTTGCTGCACCCAAGTCCCTATCTCCACCACCAGCACCTCTCATAGCTTTAGCAGTTAATACGAACTCACCATCAGACAATCTTGCAGGCACGGAATCACTTGTACCCGTCCCTGGTCCGTTGACCTCTCCACCAAGAGCTAATGTATTAATGCCTTGTCTTTTTCTTACATCATCAAAATATTGCCTTTTTTCATCTGGGTCATCTAAATTATATTGTTTATCTCCAATCAAACCCATACCTAACCTTGACCTGCCTGTTGGATAAGGTCTCATTGTGTTTTCTTCCTCTTCTTTATCCAGCCCACCTAAAGCAAGTGTTCCAATACCACCTGCAAGTGCTACTTTTCCTAAAGTGCTTTCTGGTATAAGTTTGCTCAATATTCCACTTGTTCCTGCATCTTTTATTGCAGCGACTGATGTAGTATCAGTAGGAGAAATCATCATTTCTGAACCTGTTGGACCAAATGCAGAAGTTCCAGCTTTAACTGCACCCGGACCATAACCCATTGATTGCCCAAGACTACCTACACCATATCCTAGTAAACCAGCCATTAATGATTCTTC
>TARA_R110002020_G_scaffold332719_1_pt1 | contig 19738 bp, 26 predicted proteins | sample TARA_R110002020 | Tara Oceans TARA_R110002020 (sample SAMEA4396489) | marine metagenome | biome: Westerlies Biome; feature: [MES] marine water layer (ENVO:01000295) within the mesopelagic zone...; material: water (ENVO:00002006), including particulate matter (ENVO:01000060) such...
TATTTTAATACATACAGGACAGCATTATGATGACTTATTATCTGGTGTATTTTTTGATGAATTAAAAATAAGAAAACCCGATTATAATTTAGCTATCGGTGGTCCAGGTAAAGAACACTTTCACCAAACCGCAGACCTTTCGGTAAGTCTTATAGAATTATTTAGAGAAAAAAAAATTGACCCAGCTATAATATTATTTTTAGGAGATTCTAACTCGGTCGTATCTGCAGTCGCTCTTAAAAAAGAAGGTTATAAAGTTGGACATATTGAAGCTGGTATGCGTTCAGGAGATAAAAGAATGTTAGAAGAAATAAATAGAATGGTTTGTGATACTTGTAGTGATTTATTATTTGTATATCATGAAAACTATAGAAAAAAATTAGAAAAAGAAAATATAATCGAGGGTGTCCATGTAGTAGGAAATACTATTGTTGAGGTGGCAAAAAAACTAGTTAAAAATAATAAAGATTTTAAAAGTGTTTCCGAAAATAATCAAATTATTTTAGATGTGCATCGTCCAGAAAATTTTAAATATAAACATAGATTAGTTAATATAATTGAATTTACTAAATGGATGAGTTCCATATATAGATTACCAGTTAAAATGTTAGACTTTGGGAGAACTAAAAATAAAATAGAAGAATACGGAATTGACTTAGGTGGAATCGAGGTAGTCCCTTTAATGTCATATAAAAATTATATGTTAGCGGTTTATAATTCTCAATTTATAATTTCTGATTCTGGTACCGCTCAAGAAGAACCTGCATTATTAGGAACACCAGTATTGGTTCCTAGAGGATTTACAGAAAGGCCTGAATCAGTTGAGGATAATTGTTCCATGATGGTAGATATGGAAGAAGAATATAATGACGATTGGTACGATTCACTTAAATGGTTAAAATTTTCAACAGGAAAAATGGATAGTAGCTGGTTGGGTGACGGAATGACCTCAACAAAAATAATAGAAATATTAAAAAATTCACTGTAATGAAAGTATCAATAGTAATGGCATATTATAATCGGAAAGACTTAACTTTAAAAACTTTTGAGTCTATAAATAATTCTGAAAATGCACATAACTGTGAAGTAATAATGGTAGATGACGCTTCTCGTGACGAACATCGTTTAGAAGATTTAATAGGCAAATATAAATTTGATTTAAAAATTATAAGGGTAGAAAAAGAAGATAAATGGTACGTTAACCCATGTATTCCTTTTAATATGGGAATCTCTGCTTCTACAGGAGATATCATTTTTTTACAAAATCCAGAATGTTTACATCATGGTGATATTATTAAATTTGCAATTGACAACTTAAAAGAATCTCAATATTTCTCCTTTGGTTGTTATTCATTAAATGAGGAGTGCACTACTAGAGTGAGTAATTTAGACCTAAGTAAAGAAAATTGGTTAAATCAACTATCTTTTAATATCTCCCCTATCGTACAAGGTCCCGTACATGTGGATGGGTCCGCTGGGTGGTACAATCATTCTAGATTTAGACCTGTTGGTTACCATTTTTGTTCTGCGATGTGGGCATCACAACTTAAGGAATTGGGTGGGTTTGACGAAAGATACGCACCTGGATATGCTTTTGACGATAATGAAATTTTAGCTAGAATAGTGAGAAAAGGATTACAGGTAGGGGTGGTAGACAATCCATTTGTTTGTCATCAATGGCACTATGCAGATAAAGAGAAGCCGTATAAAGAATTTGAAGACCAGATTGTTGATTTACTTAACCGTAATAAACAACTATATTTTAATACAACACTAAAAGAAACGACATGGAAAGTAAATTAGAAGAATGGAGATTTAAAAAGATACCTAAAATAGTTCATTTTTATTGGGATGGAAATAGAATGTCTTATTTACAATATATGTGTGTTGTTAGTTTCCACAAATTAAATCCTGACTGGGAGATTAAAGTATACGGACCTCAAAATAAATTTGATGGCCAACTAACTTGGACGACTCCCGAACAAAAGAAAACTTATACTGGAAAAGACTATAATGAAGAATTTAAAAATTTACCATATGTCCAATTTATAAATCTAGATTTTAAGAATTGGGGAATACCTGATAACATTCCAGAAGTTTTTAAATCCGATATTTTTAGATGGTACTTATTAGCTGAAGAAGGTGGTGTATGGTCAGATATTGATATTTTATATACTAAGCCACTATCTCATTTGGTAGAGCAGGTGGACAATCCTGAAGAAGAAGACATGTGTATAGTTTTTGATGGTCACCATCATATTATAGGGTTTTATGCTTCAGCACCTAAAAATCCGTTTTTTGGTGCTTGCTTTAGTTCAGTTAAAAATCACTTTCATCCTTCCAGATATCAATCGGTAGGGTCGACTATGTTGAACTCTATGTTCCCTAACTTAGATAAAATAAAAAATCTTTGGCCAGAGTTAAATTTTACTAATTTATCTATGAAAACTCTTTATGCTTATACTCCTGAAAAATTACCAATTCTTTATAATGAATTAGATGAAAGTTTAATGGATAATACAACTTTAGGTATTCATTGGTATAATGGTGACGATATGACAAAAGATTTCCTAAATAATTTTGAGGAGAACTATACAAAGGATACAACTCTTATTAACTTATTAAAAAAGATAGAAGATGAATAAAAAAATACTTGTAGTAGGAGGAGCTGGATATATTGGTGGTCTTACTACTGACACACTAATAAGAAATGGTCATGATGTGACCATATATGATAATTTATTATACGAAAACAGATATTTAAAAAACATTAAATTTATAAATGGTGATATACGCGATACTGTAAAGTTAGCTAAAGTTTCTGCACATTTTGATGTCATTGTTTTAATGGCAGCTCTTGTTGGGGACCCCGCATGTAGTGTGGACCAAGAATTAACTGAAGAAATAAATTATAACGCTATTAAAAATGCATGTAATCTTATTCCTAAAGATAAACATATTGTATTTATGTCCACGTGTTCAGTATATGGGGCTCAAGATGGTATGTTAGATGAAGGAAGTGAGACTAACCCACTATCTTCTTATGCAAGCACTAAACTTAAATCAGAAAAATATGTTTTAAAAAGAGGAGGAACAATTTTTAGATTAGGTACTGTTTTTGGTTTAGGTGACACTTATAGTAGATTAAGAATGGACTTAGTAGTTAATGTTCTTACAATGAGAGCTTTGAAGTATGGAAAAATAACCATAAATGGAGGAGAACAGTGGAGACCAATAATTTCTGTAATCGATATTGCTGAATACGTAACCGAAGCTTGTGAAAAAGAATATGAAGGAATATTTGTATTATCCAAAGAAAATGTAGTAATAAAGGATTTAGGAATCCGAGTTTCTAAACTCATCCCAAATACTGAAATAAACTATACTGAAATATCGTTTCAGGATGCTAGAAACTATAGAGTAGATAATAAAAAGTCGCTAAATACTTTTACATACCAACCCAGAATTACAGTGGAACATGAAGTAGAAAGAATGGTTAGGATGTTTAAGGAATCAAGAATTAAAAATCCAGAAGATTTAGTTTATCATAATGGTGGCTATTTAAAAGAATTAAGAAAAACAAATATATTTTAAAATGCCAGATTATTCACAAATCATACGTGGAATGAAATATAAAAAATATCATGACCCTATAAAAATTCATAGTTTTTTTGATGCAAAAAAGATGGTTGATTTAGTCGAAAATCCAGAATGTCATTTTATTACAGGTTGTATAAGAAGTGGTACTAATTGGTTTGCTACTTTGTTTTATCCTTTTACTGATATTGTGTTTTCCGACTTTGAGGGACTTCGTTCCATCCAAGATAGAAAAATGGCATTTGCAGAATTCTCTAAGGTTACATTTAAGATTAATGAAGACCTAACAGATATTGGTGAATTGAAGGATAATTTTAAAAATAGTATTTTTTATATTGTTAATAGGGATGGAAGAGAGATAGTCCACTCAATATACCGCCCTAACCCTAAATCTGTTCCTCCTAGAGATTTTGACTTAAAAACAGGAGCGATAGAGAATGATGAAAGTGAATTTGAAGCTGCTATTAGAACCTGGTTAGGTTATATGCAACATTATGATGAGGCACTACAAGTAGCAGGAGACCAAGGAGTGTTAGTAGATTACAATAAATTAGTAAGAAATTTTGATGTGGAAATACTTAAATTATTTTCTAAACACTTTGGACTTACAATATCAAAATTATCTGAATTAAAAAAGCTTGGGTTATTTAGAAATAGAATGGAAAAAGTCATACAAAAGAAATTAGCACGGATGCAATGGTTAGAAAATGTAGATAACTTTCTTGACGAAAATTGGAGTATTGAAGAACGGAATGAGTTGGACGCGGAACTTACTGAATTAGCAAGGAAATATAAAGACATACCAGAAAATGGAGGAATGTTCCCTCCTTGGAAGACCCCAAGTCAAGATAAGTGGGAGACTTGGAGTGAGGAAGAAAAAGAAGTTTTTAAAAATTATAAATGTGAAATTGGTGGAAAAATATTTAGCGCCAATGATACACTAATAAAATACGGATACGTAAAAGATAAAAATTGGTAAAATATGAAAAAAGAATTAGAAATTATAAATGGTGGTGTAGCGGTCGATGACAGAGGTTCTGTTAGATTTGTTAATGATTTTAACTTTGATACAGTTAAAAGATTCTATCAAGTAGCTAACCATAAAAGAGATTTTATTCGTGCATGGCATGCACATGAAAAAGAAGGTAAATTTGTTTATGTTACTAAAGGTTCCGCGTTGGTTGGAGCTGTTAATCTTAAAAATGAAGAAATAACTAAACAAGTACTGAGTGCAAGCTCACCAAAAGTTTTATATATACCTCCTGGGTACGCAAATGGTTTTAAATCGTTAGAAGAAGATACAATCATCCTTTTCTTCTCAACGAGTACTTTGGAGGATAGTTTAGGGGATGATATAAGATTTCCATATGATAAATGGAATATATGGGAAGAAGACTACAGATAAATGTTTGTATTAAACTCAAATAATAAAGAAATGAAAATATTAATATTCGGTTCAAAAGGAATGTTAGGAAACTATGTTAAAAGTTATCTTAACAAAAAATATAAAAATGTAAAAGAAATAAACAGAGAGGCAATCGATGCTTCAAATACTTCAGTTGAACACTTAGATAGTGGTTTTATATATGAAGGAGTGTCTGAAGGTGATGTTGTTATAAACTGTATGGGCACAATTAAACCTCGTGTAGATGAATTAGGGCCTTTAAATGCCTTACAAGTCAATTCCGTATTTCCTAGATTATTAGGAAATGTATGTGAAAAATATGGTGCTAAATTAATCCACCCAACCACCGACTGTGTATTCACAGGAAATAAAGGAAGGTACACTGAAGAAGATGCTCATGATGTTACTGATGTCTATGGTAGAACTAAATCTTTAGGTGAACCAGAGAATTGTACGGTTATTAGGACTTCTATAATAGGAGAAGAAAAAGGCCCAACTCGTTCCTTAGTAGAATGGATTAAATCAGAAAAAGGTAATACTGTTAATGGATATACTAACCATTTATGGAATGGTGTTACATGTTTGCAATTTGCAAAAATATGTGAAGAAATAATCACTAAAAATCTTTTTTGGAGTGGTGTGAAACATGTATTTTCTCCTACAGCTTTTAATAAAAAAGATTTAGTAGAATGTATAAGTGAAGAATATGAATTAGGGATTACAGTGGCCCCGACAGAAACTGATGTACCTTGTGATAGAACATTAGCAACTATTCATAAACCTATAGTTACTGTTCCTGAGTTATCACAACAGATACTAGAAATGAAAAACTTTATATTAGATGAAGCATATTCTGAATCAAATATTCGATAAAATATTTTTAATTAATCTCGATAGAAGAGAAGACAGGTGGATTGAATGTAAAAAATCTTTAGACTCTAATGGAATAGAAGTGGAAAGATTAAGTGCTGTTGATGGTTTAGAACTGAGTGAGGACCAGTTAAATTATCAAATGTTAAATCATATTCCAGAAAGTAACTTAAGAGGACAACACGGATGTATTATGAGTCATTTTAAGGGAATCTCATTAGCAAAAGAAAGAAATTATAAAAATGTTTTAATGTTAGAAGATGACTTTGAATTGTGTGATGATTTTGAAAATCAATTTAATAGTTACTACCCTCAAGTTCCTAATGATTGGGAGCTTTTATATTTGGGTGCAAATCATAATTTCCACCAAGGACTTACTTTACCCATGATTACTAAAAATGTTGGTAAACCTATCAAAAGTTATACCACACATGCTTATGCCGCTAAAGATAGTTTATACGACCCTCTACTAAACGTATTTAATATTAAATCTTCACCTGTAGATGTTTCACTATGTTCATTACAATCTAAAATGAATACGTGTTACGCAATACAACCTTCTATAATTACACAGTCAGATGGATATTCAGATATTATGAATCAAGATATTAGTTATAAACCTTATATAAAATAATGCCACTTTCAGATAAACATAAAATAATATTTATTCATATTCCTAAAAATGGAGGCACTTCTATTGCTCAATATTTGGAAATGGAAAATATCGGTCATTATCATTTTAGTCACTACACTCAATATCCTGATAAATGGAAAAATTATAAAAAAATTGCAGTAAGTAGAAATCCTTGGGATAGGTTTGTCTCTTGTTATGAATATGGGAGAATGGAAAAAAGTTTCTATCATTCTGTTGAAGGAAAATCTATCTATGGAAGACATCCAGATTATGATATATTGAAAACTTTGTCTTTCGATGAATGTGTGCAGGTTGCAAACTCGTCTCCTCACCTATTAAAGCATCAAGGGTGGAAAAGTCAGTTATCTTGGATTTCGGATGAAAAAGGAGATATAAAAGTTGACCAAGTTTTTAAATTAGAAAATATAAATGACAAAAAAACTGGATTATTAAAGATTATTGGCAATACTAACCAAATCCCTAAAGTTAATCCTTCTACTAGAAAAAATTATAAAGAATATTATAATGAAGATACAAAAAACATTATAAGAGAAATATATAAAGAAGATATAACTAAATTGGGGTATGAATTCTAAAATTAAAATTTATTTTCCTGGAAGTTGGGGATTAACTAGTCCACACCTAACCAACCTCTATAAATCTCTTTCTCCTGGTAATTCTGGAATTTGGGAAAATTTAGAGATAGTAAATAACTTGGAGGAGTGTGATTATGTTATTGTACAAGATAAGCCAGAAGAAATTATTCCAGAAAATAAAAAAGTAATATTTTTTGGTAGGGAACCCAAATATATTGAAGACCATAGTTACGAAGGAAAAAATCTTCATTTATCGTTTCATCACACCAAAGGAGAAAGTTGGTTGCCTCAAACGTGGTGGTTAAACTTAAATTATGATGAGTTAGTTAATTTAGAATACCCTAAAAAAAATAAATTATTATCTATCATTGATTCTGGAAAACAATACGTAGAAGGCCATAGAATAAGACTAAAAACAATACAACAAATAGTAAGAGAGTTACCCTCCCATGTGGAAGTTTTCGGGCATATCACTAATGGAATGCAATTTACACCACCTTTTGTTAGTCCTTTACCACCTAGAAGTAAAGAAAAAGGATTGCTAGACTATAGATATAATTTGGCTTTTGAAAATGGTCAAACAGATTTCTATTTTTCCGAAAAAATTATAGACCCAATTCTATGTTGGACTACTCCCATTTACTGGGGATGTAAAAAAATTGATAAGTTTTTACCTAAAGGGTCTTATGTTAATCTAGACCCAACAAAGAGTGGAATTATTAGAGAAATAAAGTTACTATTAGAAAGTAATTACCACGAAGATAATAAAGAGGCTCTTAAGGAGGCAAGAGAATTAATATTAAAAAAATATAATTTACTACCTACAATAAAAAGAGCATTAGATTTTAAAAAAATATTATGACAGAATTAAACAAACACAAAAGATTTTTATTAGACCTTTTACCTAAAGAAAGTGTAGGAGCTGAAATAGGTGTATGGGAAGGAGACTTCTCAGTAGAGATTGAAGAGGTGGTAAACCCAACAAAATTTTATTTGATAGACCCTTGGAAATTTATGGGTGAATATCCAGATAGATGGTATGGTGGTTTTACGGGAGGTGGATTAGTAGGTGATGGATACCATAATCAAGAAGATATGGATAGTTTATATCAAAAAGTAAAAGATAAATTTAAAGGAAAGTCAAATATAGAATTCTTAAGAGTCTTTAGTGACGATTTACCAAAACACATTTTACCTAATTCTTTAGATTGGGTCTATATTGATGGGGACCATAGTTACGAACAAGTACTTAAAGACTTGGTTATTTCTTATTCTTTAGTTAAAAAAGGTGGATACATTACTGGAGACGATTGGAGTCCAGATAATGAAATTGCTAAAGCTATTACTACCTTTAGTAGTTCTATACCTGAAGGTAATTTAACTGGTCAGGTATACCCTGAATCTAGACAGTTTATAATTAAATTAGAAAACAAATAATCATGGAAAAAATTTACTCTAATGTGGAACCAGAAAAACTACTTCATATAATTAATAGATTAGATGATATTACCGGTCGTGATGACATCATCCCTGAAGAACACTTTATTCAATGTGCAACATTAAGAATGCCAAAAGATAAAACATTTCCACCACATAAACATATTACAAAGGATAGGCATTATCCCGAACAAATTGCTCAAGAGTCTTGGGTGGTAATTAAAGGAAAAGTTAAATGTAAGTTTTATGATATTGATGATACGTTAATTGCAGAACCTATATTAGAACCAGGTGATGCAAGTTTTACTTTATATGGTGGACACACATATGAAATATTAGAAGAAGATACAATTGTATATGAATATAAAACTGGACCATATGAAGGTCAGCAACTTGATAAAGAATTTATATAATGGTAAAAGTTAATATAGGCTGTGGATGGAGAAATTTTGGAGAAGATTGGCATCATGTAGATGGGGGTGACTATGACCATCTAGATTCTCACGATATCTTTAATCTTCCTTTTGAGGATAATAGTGTAGATTTACTTTACGCCTCTCACGTAATAGAGTATTTTAATAGGGAAGAGATTATTACAATATTAGAAAAATGGAAACTAAAATTAAAACCAGGGGGAATATTAAGGTTAGCTGTACCTAATTTTGGTATAATGAATAAACTTTATGTTGAGGGCGATTATCCACTAGACTCTTTTCTAGGTCCATTGTATGGGCAAATGGTTATGGGAAATGAAACGATTTATCATCGTACCGTTTACGATTTTATTTCTTTGAAGTCAACTCTAGAAAATGTGGGATTTGGTAATGTAAGAGAGTGGGACTGGAGAACTACAGAACATTCACACTTTGACGACCATTCCCAAGCATATCTCCCTAAAATGGATAAAGAAAACGGTACATTAATTAGTTTAAACGTAGAAGCAAAAAAATGAGTTTTGAAGTAATAAAAGAATTTGAAGTTGAAATTGCTAAATTTTTTGGTGCTCCCTATGCAGTTGCAGTGGATTGTTGTACCCATGGAATAGAACTATGTCTACGACTTAAAAAAGTGAAGACAATAAATGTACCACATAGAACATATCTATCTATCCCCTTCTTATCTAATAAATTAGGTATAAATTTAAAATGGAAAGATGAACAGTGGAAAGATTATTATTATTTAACACATAATATAATTGATGCCGCGGTTTTATGGAAAAAAGACAGTTATATTCCTAACACTTTTATGGGTATAAGTTTCCAATTTCAAAAGCATTTGAGTCTGGGTCGTGGTGGGGTAATTTTAACTGATAGTAAAGATGCTGCATTAAAACTTAAAAAAATGACCTATGATGGTAGACATCCTGATATTCCGTGGAGAGAACAAAATATAGACTCTATGGGGTACCACTATTATATGACACCTGAAACAGCACAAAATGGACTTAATAAACTTCCTGACGCTATAAAAAATAAACCTAGGGAATGGGCACTAACAGATTGGCCTGACCTAACACAAATGGACATATTCAAATGATAGAAGAAAAATTAACTTTACTTTCCTTAACCTATTTAGATAGGAGTGCGATAAATAATATGGGTGTCACTCAATGGCATCCCGTTGTAGAAACTTTTAAAAAATCTTTAAAATCCTTTTATGATATTTTAGATGAAAATAATTTAGGTAGGCCCTTACATCTTATTAGAGATGATAGTTCTATGGATAATAAAATGAAGGTTATTGAGTCATTAGAAGAGGTAAACGCTAATTATAAACTTATAGACGGTAGAAAAGGGGCTTTCTTTTCTGTGGGGGAATTAATTAGGAATGTTAAAACTCCTTATTGTATGTTTATTCTTGATGACGTGGAGTTTATTACCACTAAAGACATACTAACTCCAATGATAGAATCCTTAGAAAAAGATGAAGATATAATTCAAATTTTATTTGGTGGTGGATTTTTAACTGATTCACGAGAAAGTAATAATGAAACAATAAATTTTACTGAAGATGGCACTGTTACTCCCTACCTAAATAACCAAATTTATACTAGAAATAAAATAGATAATAATAATACCTCTTGGGTTACTTCTTTGGAATCCGACAAAATAGTGGACGTTTTTCCGTTACCTTATTGGAACTGTTTAATGCAGACTAAGTTTTTTCAAAAAATAGACACTAAGATAGAATCGATTTTCACAGAATCTCGTCCCCACAGTAGTTGGTCGGATTATTGTGCTTATACCAATTATTCTGTCAATATATCTCCTTTAATATCAAAAGAGGGGTGGCCTGAAGGTTTTGATTTTATAAATCAATATAAAACTTCGTATTTGAATTTTGCTTCCTACATTTACCCACATGGAAGGCCAGGAGCTACTTTTGGTGAAAACGTTGAGGTATTTAGAAAAAGATGTATGAATGAAATCATATAAAGTTGAATTTTTACAAAAAAACAGTAATATTAAATAAAAAAGATGCGATACGAATTATGGGATATGGTAAGTTATGGACACGGAGAGCCTTTGGTTCCATTTACTTTAAGTTGTAGACATGAAAGTTTCGAAATAATATATGGAAAATTTTTAGAAAGAATTAAGAATGTTCCATGTGCAATATTTGTTAAAACAGAAAAAGAAAATGAAAAATAAAAAAGCATTTATCACCGGTATCGGTGGACAAGATGGAAGTTACCTCGCAGAATACTTAGTGGAGTTAGGTTATGAGGTACACGGTATAGTTAGAAGAAATTCCACACCAGAACACCAAGACAGTAGAATCGCTCATCTAGAAGGAAAAATCCACACTTATTATGGAGACCTGTTAGACCAAGGGGGATTACAACATTTATTTGATAAGATACAACCAGATGAAATTTATAATATTGCAGCTCAATCACATGTAAGAATCAGTTTTGATATACCACAATTTACAGTTCAAACAAACGCACTAGGAGTATTGAATGTATTAGAAGCATATAGACGAGCATGTCCAGAAGCTAAATTTTATCAAGCATCTTCATCAGAAATGTTTGGTTTAACAGTTGAGGACGATAATTTCCAAAGAGAAACTACGGTTATGAATCCAGTTTCTCCTTATGGGTGTTCAAAAGTTTTTGGGTATAACATTGTTAGAAACTATCGAAGAGCTTATAAATTACACGCGACCAATGGAATTTTATTTAATCATGAATCACCAAGGAGAGGAAGTAATTTTGTAACTAATAAAGTAGTTAAAGCAGCTGCAAGAATTAAATTAGGTTTACAGGATAAGTTAGAATTAGGAAATATGGACTCTTATAGAGATTGGGGACATTCTTGGGATTACGTCAGAGCAATGCATTTAATGATGCAACAAGATGAACCAGGTGATTGGGTTGTCTCTACAATGGAGACCCATTCAGTTAGAGAAATGTGTGAACTCGTATTTGATTATTTAGGGTTAAATTATAAAGATTATATTGTACAAAATCCTAAATTTATGCGACCAGAAGAATTACCGTACTTAAAAGGTGATTCTACAAAAATAAGAACCGAATTAGGATGGAAACCAAAATATACATTTAAAGGTTTAATGTATGAAATGGTAGACCATTGGATGGACGTATACAGCGTTAAAAAAGAAATTGCTCATTAAATATGAGAGAGTTAAAGATATTAGTTACGGGAGGAGCTGGATTTATAGGTACTAACCTTATTAAACGATTAGTGGATGAAGGTCATGACGTATACTCTATTGATAACTATGATAGTGGACTTAAAGTTAACGAACATCCCGCTTGTCATTACCACGATGGTGACATACAAGACATTAAAAAGATTTCAAAAGGTGTAGACATATGTTTTCACTTAGCTGGTCTTTCTCGTATCCAACCCTCTTTTACCAACCCTACAGAAACTTTTAGAGTTAACACATGTGGAACTGAAGCAGTTTTAGAGTGGGCACGAAATAATGACGTTAAAGTAATTTATGCTGGGTCTTCTTCTAGATGGCACGACCCTTATCAGTCCCCTTATGCTTTATATAAACAATTGGGGGAGGAGATTTGTAAAATGTATAAGAAAGTATATGACTTAGATGTAGAAATAGCAAGATTTTATAACGTATATGGTCCACATGAAATTATAGATGGAGATTGGGCTGCGGTAACTGGAATATGGAGAAGACAAATTAGAGATGGTAAACCAATCACTATTGTTGGAGATGGAGAACAAAGAAGAGATTTTACTCATGTTAGTGATATAGTAGATGGGTTGTATAAAATAGCATTATCTAAATTAACCCATGAAGATGCGTGGGAATTAGGTACGGGAATGAATTACTCTATAAATGAAGTATACGAAATGTTTAAAGAAAAGTTCGGTGTAGAAAAGATAAATGTTTCCGACCAAAAAGGAAATTATCGTGAAACTTTAAGAGAAAATAATGACGCTATAAAAATATTGGGGTGGTCACCAAAAGACCAACTAAAAAAATATATAAATAATTTATAAATGGCAAAAGCAAATATAGAAAAAAAACCACCTAAAGGTGCTGTAAGATTTTCTCTTTCTTTATCAGATGAACAAAAAAAATCGAAAGCAGAAATATTAAGACATCCCTTTAATTTTGTTGTGGGAAAAGCCGGAAGTGGTAAAACATTATTGGCAGTACAAATTGCATTAGATATGTTTTTTAAAAAACAAATCAATAAAATTATTATAACAAGACCAACAGTATCGACGGAAGATAACGGATTTTTACCAGGTTCAGAGAAAGAAAAAATGGAACCATGGTTAGTCCCAATTAGAAGTAATATGAGAAAAGTTTATAATAAACCAAATGTGTTAGATAAAATGGAAAGAGAAGAATCTATCGAGTTGGTTTCATTAGCTCATTTTAGAGGAAGAACCTTCGAGAATAGTGTTTGTATTATAGATGAGTTTCAAAATTTAACAAAATCACAATTAGCAATGGTTTTAAGTAGATTAGGGAAAAATTCTACTATGATATTTACTGGTGACAACCAACAGATAGATTTGAAGGATAAAAATTATTCTGCTATACATGAAGTAGCTAAAGTTTCTACTTCTAAGTTTGTATATAAATCTTTATTAGTGGATAATCATAGACATGAAGCCATTGATGAAGTGTTCGAGTTATTAAACAGTATGTAATATGAAGATAGGTCTAACTATAAATAATATGTTACGTGATACACTACATAAGCTTGTAGAAACATATAACAAATACACACCCAACGAATTAGAGTTGGAAGATGTTAAATCTTTAGATTTATTAAAATATCTAAAGTTTGATTCGGAGGAGGAATTAATAGAATGGATGTATGTAGAATGTCCTATGGAGATTTTTGGTAACTGTCCTTCTGTGGAGTCGGGCACCTTTCATTTTGTTAATGAATTTTATAAAAAATTTAGAGACGACCATAATATTAGTATTGTCTCAGAAGAAATAGAAAAATCTAAACCAGCGACTCTTTTTTTTCTTGCAAAAAATGGTTCGTTAATTGATAATGTAAGATTTTTTGGTTTAAATAGTTTTTACAAAAACGTTTGGAGTGGGGTAGATATGTTGATAACGAGTGACCCTACACTCCTAGAAACCAAACCTAAAAATAAAATTTCAATAAAATTAGAAACAAAATTCAATGTTGATTGTGATTCTGACTTTACAATATCTACTTTTAATGAGATATTTGAACTAGAAATATTTAAAGATGAAGTTGAAGAGATTAAAGAGTAAATTAAATAATGAGTTAAATGACTTCCAGCTTGGTGTAGCGGGAGCTACCTTATATGTGGACATAGAAGAGATTCTAGAAACAGTGATGTATGAAAAAGATTTGGGTGAAGAAAATAATATACATTTAAACGCTCCTAAATATGAACTAATAAGATTATTATTAGAAATAATTCTAAGTGAAAATGAAAGTGTTGATGACAGTCTAGGTGTTAGGTCACTTAAAAACTCATCAATACCTTTTAAAATAGCTTTAAACACATTAATAAACTATAACATAATAAAAGAAATTAAAAACTAATGGAAAATCCGAAAGAGAAAATTGAATTGGCTATTAAAGCTTTGGAAAATAAAGAGAACAAGGTTTATTTTTTAGTCCAAGACACAAAGGGGGTACAGCGAGCTTCGGTTGCTACCGCTTATGAATTTGTAAAAATATTAAAAGAAGATGGGTATAATGCTTTTATACTACATGAAAAAACTGATTACCACGGGGTAACAGAATGGTTAGGTGAAGAATATTCATCATTACCACATGCTTGTATAGAATCTAAAGAATTGTCAGTAGGTCCAGCTGACTTTTTAATTGTTCCTGAAATTTATGGACACGTACTAGACCAAACTAAAGAAATGCCTTGTAGAAGAATTGTTTTATGTCAATCATATGACTACATTTTTGAAATGTTGGCACCTGGATTTACATGGGCTATGTTAAATGTAAATAAAGTATTAACTACTGGAGAAGGTTCTAAAGAGTATATTAAAAGTGTATTTGGACAAGGAGTCGATGTCGACGTAATTAATTTAGGTATACCAGAATACTTTAAAGCTTCTTCAAAACCTAAACTACCTGTAGTTGCGGTACATACAAGAGACCCTAGAGAAACTATGAAGATTGTAAAATCTTTTTATGTTAAATTCCCACAATTTAAATGGGTAACTTTTAGAGATATGAGAGGGTTGAGTAGACCAGAATTTGCTAAAGCGTTAGGTGAAGCTTGTGTAAGTGTATGGGTTGACGATATTAGTGGATTTGGGACTTTCCCAATTGAAGCTATGAAGTGTGAAACTCCAGTTGTTGGGACTATCCCTAATTTAAAACCTGATTGGTTGATGGAAGATAACGGGTTTTGGTCTTTTGACCCTAACCAGTTAATTGATATTTTATCAGCGTTCCTTAAAAACTGGTTGGAAGACAATATCCCAGCTGAATTATACGAAAAAATGGCTGAAACCGTGAAAATTTATAACGAGGCAGACCAGAAAGAAAGATTAATAGAGATTTTTAAGAACTACCAAAAAGAATCCCTAGACTCATTAAATGAGAATCTAGATAAACTACAACAAGTCGTAGAACAAACAAAATAATTTTAAAATGAAAAAAGATATAACAGTTATTATACCAATTAACGATATTCTACAAGACCAATTCTCGGACTGGTTTGAAAAATGTATTAACAGTATCGAGACTCAAACCGTTAAACCAGAAAAAGTATTAATTGTACATTGTGAATGTCCTGGTGTTGGAGAATGGTTGGGAGAATATGATTTTGGTGATTTGGATGTTAAATTACTTAAAAACACCACTGAACCTATGTTTACCCACCAAATAAATTTTGCGTTAGACCATGTAGAGACTGAATGGTTCTCTATCTTAGAGTTTGATGATGAATATTCTAATATTTGGATTAAAAATGTAAAAGAATATATGGAGGCTTATCCAGATGTGGGTATTTTCCTTCCATTAGTTCTAGATGTAGACCATGAAGGTAACTTCATTAACTTTACTAATGAAGCGTGTTGGGCAATGAACTTCACAGAAAAATTAGGATACCTAGATAATGGAGCTTTACTTAATTACCAAAACTTCCAAACTAGTGGAGCGGTAATGAAAGTAGAAGATGTCGTTAACTGTGGTAAATTTAAAAATGGTATGGTATTAACATTTGTGTACGAATTCTTATTAAGAGCAACGTATAATGATGTTAGAATACTTACTGTACCTAAAGTTGGGTATAAACACACTAATATGAGACCTGGTTCGTTATTTTGGGAATATAAAAATGGTGAAAGATTAAATCTACCACCAGAAGTTGCTAAATTCTGGATAGATACAGCTAAAAAAGAATATTTCTTTAAAGAAGACAGGGACATTAAATACGAAGAAGTTACTTCTTAAATTAAATAATCGTGCCTAGAAAAGCAAAATCAAAGGTATATTTCGGAGAACCCCAAGAAAGGGCTGTCAGGATGTTTCTGACAGCCACTACTTGGACTGAACGTAATGACATATATCGTGAACATCTTTTATTTCCTCTAAATAAGATGATAGAAAGTATCATCCGAAGATATAAGCTCTATAGAAGGGGATTAGAGTTTGAGGATATTCATGCCGACACCTTATCTTTTCTAATAACTAAAGCCGATAAATTTAAACCTGCTAAAGGTAAAAAAGCCTACTCCTATTTTGGTACAATTTGTAAAAATTATCTAATGGGTCAAATTATTAAAGAGCAAAAAGAACAAAATCGTTCCATCTCATACGAAGATATATCTTCTAGTATGGAAAATAATGAGCGGTATACCTATACGATGGATGAGGAGCACGTAGAAACCACGGAAATAATCAAAAAACTTATAGATGAGTTAGAGTCTTTTATGTTAAGAACAACTCTTAACGAAAATGAGACTAAAGTAGGTCTAGCCTTGATAGATATTTTTAGTAATTATGAACATGTTTTCCAACATGGAAAAAGTAATAAATTCAATAAAAATTTAGTCTTACTCTCTTTACGAGAGATGACAAATCTATCAACTAAAGAAATACGGTCTTCTTTAAGAAAATATAGAACTTTATATTCTGAGTTGATGCAAGGGATGCGTGATTAAATCCTTATCCAGGTATTTATGGTAATAAACAATAAAACCATTTAATTATGCCTAGACCTAAGAAAAAACAAATTAATTTTAAACATGAAAGTGTAATTGCGTTAATGCAAGAAATTTACAATGAGTGTGTAGAACAAAGAAATACCGCGATAAGAATTCAAAATAAAATGTTAGGGTTCATGCAAGGACCAGAAGATTTACAACTTTTAGGTCCCGTTATAAAAGAACAACAAAAAATTATTGACTCCGCGATTGAAAAGAAGATTCAATTATCTAAACTTCAGGCAACTCTTTTAACTAAAAATTTAGATGGTAGTGCTCCAACAGGGTCGTTAAGTCTAGACGATAAGGAGACACTTAATGCTCTATTGAATAAGAATAAACAAGAATCTGAAGATTCTGATTCTACTGAATACAAAATGTAATGGCTAACGATTCACAAGATAGTAAGAAAAAAATATTTTCTCGTATACAGAATCTAGGTAATGTAAGCAAAGCAATCGATTCCACAAAAATGCAAATGGATTTCCAATCTATGATGGGGTCCTATGATTCTATTAATGAGAAATCTAATAATATGTTAGAATATTTTTTAGATTTAATTCAACTTACTGGTGGTCAAGACGCGGTTAAAAGGTCAAAAAAGAAGTTAATAAATAAAATTACCACAAAATTTAAACCTGAAATTAAAGATATTTTATTTGAAGAATTTCTAAAGTTTATAAATTGTGATTTAGGTTTTGTTATACCATCTGCTGATGGTGCTCCTGGAGCTGGAGTAAACGACATAAAAATCAAAGTAAAATCTATTGACCCATTTGGAATGTTAAAGGTCGACCCATTAACTAAAGCAGGAAGTTATATGTATGAAAAAGAAGCAATAGCTCCTACTGTTCCCTACCCAACAAATAAAGAACTTAAAGAACGATTAAATAATCCTAACGCCCTTCTTATTTCATATTTAGGAGGTGGTGGAAGTGCTTTATTTGATATAGATTTTGATGATGTGGATTCTTTTACTGTAAAGCCTAGAGGGTACGATGGAAGTTATAATGATGATTCTATTACTTCAGGTAACGACCGTAAAATTACAGAATTCTTACGTGATTATTTTGACTCTATCGACGTATTCGACGGACATAACTTTTTAGGTGCGATAGCCAATATGTTATCTGGTGCAGTCGATATTCAAATTCCTAAAGGTTATAAAGATGTGGAAATTGAAGGAAAATTCTTAGATATCTTGAAAAAATTACTTGGTTTATGTGGAGATGAGGAAGATGGTTCAGATGGAGGACCTATTAGTTCTGCTCCCCTAAGTCACTTATCGGATGATGAAGAAAATATAGACGAATATTTTGACTTTGGTCCACAAGAACTAAGAAATCTAGAGGATTCAACTTCATTAAAAGTTAAGGGGTTAATTAGGTTTGCGAGCTGTGACTCAATAGAAGGTAAAATCAATACTGATTTATTGGATAACAATATTACAAATGTTATGAATGAAACCAATCAAACTGCTCAAGATTTAATGATTGAACAAGCGATGAATGAAATGGTAAACGGATTAGAGACAGATGATGACTTTTCTATTGGGTTAAAAATTCCTGAAATCGGTATTGATTTCGATTTACAATTTTTAAAAAAATTACCGTTAATTCTTATAAGTTTAATTCTATCTCCCAAAATTTTATTACCACTTGTTATTGTTTTAATAGCTTTAGGTAATACATTTGATGCCGATGATATTTTAGATTTATTAAGAAAATTATGGAGTTTAATAAAACGTATACTTAAGAAAATCGTGGACTTTATTTTAGAAGTTCTTTACGAGGAAATAAAAAGAGCAATTTTAGCTATTATTCAAAAAATTCTAGCTGAGATTATGAATGAAAAATATCTCAAAACCTTTGCGGTGATACAGTCTTTATTAGCTTTATTACAATTAGCTATGCAGCTTATCGAAGATTTGAAGAATTGTAAAGGTATACTTAATACCTTACTGGGACTGGTGCGCCTGCCCCCAATTCCAGGAGGAATAAACATACCCCAACCTTTATTATTTGCCACAGCACTTAGACCAGGATTTAGTGATACTAGGGCATTTCAAAATGTACTAGAAAACTTCCAACAAGCAGGATTAAATACTGAAGACCACGCAGATGGGTCTCCAAATCAAATGGTATTAGCCATGTATAATATGATTAAAGGGGTAGAAAAAGAAAGAACAGAAAATAGTGTAGTTAAGATTGCGACATACTCGCAAACTGTAATGACACCTAATGGACCAGGAACGACAATGCCTGGTACTGGAACAGGAGTAGTAGTTTAAAAAAAATGGATAAAGAAAAAATTAAAGAAGTTATTGAAAATCACAAAGATAAAAGTAATAATGATATTGCAGAAGCAATGAAATTACTTAAACAAAACTTTGACGATACTAAAAAATTAGTGGTTGATTTAACATATAGGTTAGATAGTATTGAGAATAAATATAATGTTTTAAATAGTGAATTAAAAAAACGTATTAAATAATGGCAAAAATTGTTCATTTCGCGGTATGTCTCGACA
>TARA_R110002020_G_scaffold54171_5_pt1 | contig 19737 bp, 27 predicted proteins | sample TARA_R110002020 | Tara Oceans TARA_R110002020 (sample SAMEA4396489) | marine metagenome | biome: Westerlies Biome; feature: [MES] marine water layer (ENVO:01000295) within the mesopelagic zone...; material: water (ENVO:00002006), including particulate matter (ENVO:01000060) such...
TTAAACACCTTAGCAAACTCACGCATAGCCTCAGGTCTGTCGGGCCATAAGCCTCGGGCAGTATCAAGATGTATGTCTCCCCCAGAGTTGAACACCTGTTGCATACGCTCATCACCTGAGACAAATGCTAGTACACGTAGTTCTATCTGGGAGGCATCAGAGTCGGTGAAGTCATCATACTCATAGGGCACAAATATGCTACGGTACTGCATGTGCTTAGGCTGTTTCATATCAGCTTTCTTCGGGAAGTTTAGTATGTTACGGTCAGGGTTATTCTGCCCCGCATTAGTACCGTTTATCCTTCCAGTAACAGCCTCCATGTGCAGCATAGTATAGGCCCGATCCTTACCTGATAGTGGTCTAAGGTAAGTACCTAACATCTTCTGGGCCTTCCGAAAGAGCAGTACCATTTGAGCTATCGGGATAGCAGTGGGGGACTTTACTCCTCGGAGAGTGGTCTCATCGGTGAGTAACATCTGACCCTTTTTGGTGGTAGGCAGGAACTCCCCCGCTTCCGAGAGCATGAAGCCGACTTCAAACCTCTTACTAGGGTCGAACCCCATTGAGTCCCCGATTACTTTGTAGTAGTCATACTCACGTTGGTAGTGCTCAGTAAGAATCTGATGTCGTTCTTCATCTACCCCGATACCGTTCTGAGATACTTGTTCAAGGATAGGAATCACTGCTCGGTCGAGGTTGTATACTTGTTGGGGTACTTGGTCCTTATACTTGTAATATAACTGTATAGTAGCAAGGCAGTCCTCGATACACTTAAGGGCCACCTCTCCATCGGGGAGTCGGTCCATAGTAGTGACTCCGTGTTGAGCCATTACCTCACCGGCATTACGGGACTGAGTCTTTACGTCCTGGGAGTTCTCCTCAAGTACACCAGTTTTCCCCATAAGCCGACACATTATAGCAGTGTCATCAGTGTTAGTGTAGTCTATTCCCCAAGGTCTAAGCACTCGTATATCATACAGAGCGTTATGGTATACTTTACAAACGTCCTTGTCTTGCAACAATGCCATAAGTTCATAAAAGTCGGGTTCGTCTTCTGAGACATAGAAGCCATCATCTGGAGATACTGCAATACCAGTGCCTAGCATCTCCCGATTTTTAAGCGACGGTGTCTCACAGTCAACTGCTACTATCTTAGGATGATTAGCAATAATGTCCCGCCAGAGTTGGTCAGGATTAGTATGAGATCCAAAGTGAACTCTCACTAACTACGGCTTCTCCATTATTATAATGTGCTCATCTTCCACGATACGTCTACCCTTTGACTTGTGGATGTTAGCAAACGAACTACCCGGAGTTAACCATCGTACCCACTCAAACATCTGGAAGCCCACACTACCCATCATGTTTACTGCGGGGCGACCAAGGTCTATCCGCTTACCGGCACTGATCCTATCCTTGATGAGGATGCATATCTTACCCCCAGAAGATAGTGAATCAAAGCACAACTTGTAAATCTCTTTCATCCTTCGGTTGTAGAGAAAGTTATCTAGGTTACCGATGTTCTCATTTCCGCCGTATCGGTAGCCTTCAATGGCTGCAGCAAGTTCAGGTTGGTCTTTGTATACCCCACTTTTAGTATCGGCATTCATAGCCTTAGAGTATGGGGGACTGAAAACTATAGCGCTAGCCGGAATCGGTAGATACTTCTGGCAGTTACCTTCTAGTATCATGTGACCAGTTTCTATCTCTGCATCCCCAGAAGTAATCATCTTATCTAATGAGAGTCTCTGCCAATTTATAAAGTGAGGGGCTATCTCAATGGATGTAACTAACCTTCCGGTAGTAACACCAATAAGTATACTACCACTTCCGCCGTTAATGTCCATCACTCGTTCCCCTGGTTCAGTGACGTAGTTGATAAGATCCTCTGTAAGATGGAGGTTAGCCTTAGCGGGATGGTCACCTGGGAGTCCGGCATCTTTCCAATTGACAAAGTACTGTGCCCGATAAGTTACATCTCGGGGATAGACTATCCATCCATTCTCGTCGTGCTCTCTATTATCTCCGAAGGTCATATCTACTCCTTGTATTTTGGTCCAAGCATCTTAGCTTCTCGATGTTTAGTCCAATCCCGTTTTTGTACTTCAGTCCAAGCATTCAGTAAACATTCACTAAGTAGTATGTGCTCTACGTCACAGAAGTTGAGAAGATATATAACAATATCTCCAACAGCATCTCTGATCTTAGCGTTGTGGTCCTCGTCTAGTCTAATCTTCTGATGTCGTTTGAGAACAGAGTGAGCTAATTCTCCAACTTCTTCGGCTACCCCTAGTACCTTTAGAAGGGTAGCAATATCAGGTTCTCCATCTACGTCATCAAAGTTATGGTGACTCCATGCTGCCACTTCCGACTGTATCTTGTCCAGGTTTTTTAGGTTTAATTTTTGGTTCAATAGTCTCCTCCACTTCGGGCATTTCTAATAGGGCCTTGGGTAATGTAAGAGAGTTCTGACCTTGATAACGTCCTGAGTATGAGTCCTCACTACCTTCCATGAGTTGGACCATAGTGATGGAGAATACTGCTTCTCCTGGCTGGATAAGTATTTTATGATTAGATGAGTTGTACACCTCAAAAGTAATAGTTCCTGTGAAGCCGGGGTCTGCTACTGTCGGGGGAGATATAAAACCTAAACGGGCGAATGTACTTCGTAGAGTAACAAACCCCATAATACCTTCGGGAACAGTAACAACTTCTTTTGATGAGAGTAAGGCTCTTTGCTTGGGGGGCAGATGCAATGGTAGTCTAGCCTTCTCAGTAAACATAGCGTTGATAGTACGTTGATCTCGGGGGTCTATAAGAATAGGGCTGAACGGAGGTTGAGCACTGGTGTTCTTTTCAAATGCAACTAAGTTAGCAAGATGTAGATCAGGCAATGTCTATAACCTTAATACTTTGACTTACAACCCAGTAGTTATCTCCACACTCACACATATTGTAGTATTGAAGACGTAGAGTACTGGCTCTATTGCCTACAAGTTTGTGTCCAGTGGCTCTGATTCTACCCTTATGCCCGACATGAAGTCTAAGGGCTTCCGGTAGTCGGGAGTTCTGAACTATCTTGACTAAGTTTCCTACTGCTGCTTTCCGGCCAGTTCCCATTTCTCACCATCCTTGCTATTGCTCCATAAACTGTTATGTCGGCCCACGAATCTTCAACAGATTCATTCTTGGGTGAATCATACTTTCTATCGTTGTGAAGGTGGCGTAGTCTTTGTATCTTATCATTGACACGGACTAATACTCCTAACTCCCCGAAGTCAGAGATGTTCCTTGGGCCATAGTCGTGCTGTTTGTTGTCAAATAGAATGATATCTTGTATGAGTATTTTAATTAGTTCCTTAGTAAGTAGATCCTTACAATTTAGAAATTCATATACACTATCAATGAGTGATGCTTCGGTTACTGACTCATCATGAAAGTTATTTTTTATAGCGCTACTCATATCTTCCAATACCTTGTAAGAATTTATCAGCTATCTTTTCCCCAAGTATACCTTCTAACTCATCAAGTGGAGCAGTGACTACTTCATAGAAGTTACCATAATGGTTGATGAGTTTGATTGCTAACTTAATACCCACTCCAGTACCCTTGAGTCGGGCTAAGTTATCTACTTGAATATTGGGTGAGAACGGGGGTATATGAGGTATAACATATCGCTTCATAGTAGTATGTTCAGTCTTCATACTCTGGTTATACGCTGTCGATACGGCAAATGCTGTAGTCTCGGCATCAAATGTTGATATAACCTTTACTCCGACATCGTGCTCAAGAGACCATCGGAGTCCTTCCCATCTCTTCCACATACCTGGTTGAGGCTTACGGTCTGGAGCAGGTAGTTCTACTTCGGGCCGGAAGAATCGACCATCTCGTGACATTGTAAATGACTGAGCCCCTCTCTGAGTAGGTCTACCTATACCTTCCACAAGTAGTGTGAGTTCATCACATACCTCAAGCTCTCGATTAAGTTGCTCCTCGACAGCATCAAGTGCTGATATGCATTCCATGAACTGCTTACGTTCAATGCCCCGAGTGTTGCCTTGTATATCGAGCCATGCCCAGTCTGGATACACAGGGTTAAGTGGCATCTTATCTACAAGCGGGGCTGACTGCCGAATGAGTGCACCTATCTCATCGGGTTCATGGACATCTTGGTATAGGAAGTTTGGAAGTAGATTCAATTATAGCCTTCCGAGAGTTTTTAGTCTATCCTCTAGTTTACTAAGTTCAAAGTTCTCAATGTCCATGTACATGAGATCAGAACCCCAACCGGACTTACCGATAGTGGTAATGTACTGACCAGCCTTGATACCATCAGATTCAACTTCTTCTTCTCTAAACCAGAACATCCAGTCAGCCATGCCAACTGTCCGCTTGAATCCATCAGGTTTCTTTTTACCATTAGATGCGAATACTTGGTTACCACTGTCGTCAAGTGCTGGCTCATTAGTGTTAGGGTTTAGAACTGGTACATACTCATCGGCTTCATGGGTGACAAACACCAACCACTTACCATATCCTTTGGCAGCGTGGAACAATGAAGTTTGACGAGAGTTGGGTTCACCGTACTCTATTTGAATAAGCCGCTTTCGAAGTCTACTATCTGGAGTATTGGGGGCCTTGGTCAGTTGATCTTCCTGAAGTTCTTGAAGGTATGCATCACAGCACATGGCCCACTCAAGTGTACCAGTGTCAATTACAATGGTTGATACTTCGGGGTCTTCACACGATGCCAGAAAGTCATCAGAGAATGACCGCCATGTTTCTTTGAATCCTTCTAGTTTAGCCCATCGAGTGCTGATAGACTTCTTTGGCACAGGGACTTGGACCACATGGACAAGACCATCAGCCATCTTCTCTCTAATCTTCCATGCTCTATGTACCCCAATATCGAAGTCATATATCTTTATCACTCCGGGCCATGAAAGAGCAGCGGTAGTCTTATACGTTCCTGGAGGCCCGACAAGTACCACTACTCCAGGTGGAAGTTGACTACTAAACTTCTCAATCTTTCTAATTCCAAAATCTCCGTTATCTTCTGCCATAAGCTACTCCTTACCTTGAAGTTCTCTATCTATCTTACCACACCTTAACCAGTACCTACATGTGGAGGTTCTGTTCTTGCACTCAAATGAGTTCTTTGATGCGCCATGATTGAACTTGAATGGAGTGGGGGGTACTCCTGTGGCTTGGGCAGTTCGCCAGATATCCCTACGGCCCAGTATGTAGTACCAGTTTTCTTCTAACTCTTCCCATGTGAAGTTAAATGTTCCTGCGATAAGTTCAGCACCGATAAGTTGTATCACTGCAACACTGAATCGAGTATCCTGCCGAGCATATGCATAAGCCTTAAACTGTTTCATCCAGTGCTCAGGCCATCCATGCTTAGCGGGAGTACCATCATCTTTAAATCTCATACGGGTAGACTTCAAGTCCACCGGCTGTCCCCCGAGAGTAGAGATATAGTCCATAGTCATATGGATACCATCTTCCTCTACCACTTCTGGGGGTGGAGTATCGTCATCACGAAGTATAACTTCCTCAAGTCCAAATCCTATAGCAAAGAACATAATAGCTTTATCGTCATGCTGAACTGGTTCCCACTTGTCAAAGTATGATGCAGTTAAACACCCGATAAGATCAGACAGATGTAGATCTGGTCTGGGTTGAGCGTACTTCATTCTAAGTCGTTCAGATAGTTCGTACTCTAATTGGGGATCTCGACTAAATTCCATATTGCTCCTTTACTTTAGGGCCAGTGGACGGGTGTTAATCATCTCCACTCTTGCCCGCCTTAGCGTATGAGTGCGCCATCAATTCCAATTCATGGGGGACGCTTAAGGTGGCCCTACTGCTACCGTTACACTACTCGGTAGGTTTCTCCTTCTAGTATGATCTGACCAGAGTTAGTCCAATTCGCAATGAAGCTGTTGTTGAATATGCGAGATTGGTTCTCAGGCTTCCGGCCTATCTCATCCTGAAGTGCAGCCTCAGAAAACTCTGTTGAGGTCTTACCATCAATGAGAGACAATAGGTGGGCATCATCTGCTGATATCGCGGATGCAGTGCCCTCGCCCTCAACTCCGGTAAGCTCCCATGTCATGCCAGTGATAGATGTTCCATCATCGGCAGTGCCATAGACATGCTCAGGATCAGCCTTCATCTCCAGGGTTTTACCCTTTAGCTCCATTATGTCGGCCCATCCTTGGTTAGCGCAGGACTCTAGGAACATGCCCCAAGCACCTCGATTTGATACTCCGTCAGTGCTGGTGAGGCGATACCTAAACGTAACCTTTGCAGAAGGAAAAGGATACGGGTTCACTGATTCAAGAACGTCCATCTCAGTGAAGTTGAGATCAGCGAGGTATCCTTTCTCTCGGTTGGAATCAACCTTCTGGTCTATGTCTACAAGCTTCCCCTTAAACCGTCGAAGCGGGGTGCCTGACCTTTCGAGTTGGTCGGACCTAGTTACAAAACCTTTTGATGCCTGTTGAGTCAATCTATCCTCCGTATTTATTAGCAATCCAGTTAGTGAATAGCACTATGATAATGAGTAGACCCATTCCGACTACGAACTCAGGGTTCAGTGACTTACCTCTCTTTCTCGGTTGTGTCCGGTTGTTAAGCTTTAGGAAAGGTTGTGTTGAGTATGCTTAAACATTCCATCTTGACACACTTGACATAACCCAGAGATTGTGTACTCTTTTTGGCTTAAGTTATCACGGAATTTGCTGGCTTCATTACCGCAAGCCATACATTCGTTAGTGATAATTGTCTCACGCCTATTCTTCGGGTGACCAGTTATCTGCATGAACAAATGGTCAATAGCATCTTCTACATCTTTTGATTTCTTACTAGGTACTACCATATTATCCTCTATATCTAAGTCTTTTTACGCAGGACTAAACCTATGTCGTGTCTTACTCCACTTGACTCTTATTTCTCCGATACCCACCTCCTTAGCGTGACGTACTTTTTGAAACCTAAGTTGAATTAAGTCGGGTTGGTCAGCGTCAGGAGGTACTGAACTTACTTTGACAATAGTGTCCAACCAGTTAGCAAGAATAGAGGAACTTAACATCTCTTCAAATCCCTGATCTTCCTCTCCAGACTTACGGGGATGGTGGACTATTACAAAGGCACAGCCATACTCAGTTCTAAGTCTATCAATGTTAGCAGTGAATTGTTTGAGATCAGTTTCACTACTAACACTGCCTGCCATAAGCTGATATAGGCAATCAAGTATGACAAGTTTAGGCATGTTAGGCATGGACTGGGCTTTCCATTCTTTAAGGTTCTGTTCTAATAATCCCAAGCCCATAAGGTTATCTAACTTAAGAGTGATGTCGTTATCAAAGAGGATGTTGTCTGGCAGGTTGCCATTAAGGCTGTTACAGTAGTCTAGTATACGGGGCTGGTACTGCATCTCAGTATTCTCACCCTGAACTATAAGTACTGATTGCTTGTTAGTCGGGAAGGCAAGCCACTTATTACCTACGGCTACGTTAAAAGCTAAGTCAATACTTAGCCACGACTTGAGGGTCCCAGCTCTCCCGTATATAGCCATCACTCCCGACTCAGGAAGTATCTGAGGTTCAACTATAAACTTTACATCTGAGTAAGTTGATGCCAATAGTTCTACCAAGGTTTTAGTTCGCAATTATTCTACCAGTAGATATTTTCTCCACCGACTGATAGTGGAGTGATTGAGTCCAAGATCAGATGCTACTTTCCTTATGGAACCACGCTTAACAGAGATAAGTGTTCGTATATCTTCGTGGTGATGCATCTCCAACAAGCGCATTTTGTCTGTCTTAAGAATGTTATTCATTTTTTCTTCTTGTGCAGTAGTCATACCCATATTGTATCACGAAGTGTTGCTATTGTCAACATCAATATACTCTGTAAGTATTTTAGCAATACCATCTGCAATACTGTGAATTTGTCTACCTCTATCCCATATAGAGTCGGGACCTCGGATGTCTATGAGGTGGGATATTACTTCCTTTAAAGGTATATCACCTCGTAAGGCTAACGAAACCATACGAGCTACAGACTCAGCCTCGGCTCGGGCGCCTGAACCTTCTTTGCCTACGGATACAAACACTTCAAATGGAGTAGTAGGCTTGGGGTGTAGGCCGACAGTTATCTTCATCTCACCCTGTCCAGTCCTTACAGTGTGAGTTTCACTTCTCAGTACATCTGGTCGAGGTGTTATCTCTCGGGACCAAGCACGGTAGAATCTCTCCATCCATATGTCAGAGGAATCGTGCTCACTGCAATGCTCAGATGGGTATGTGTAACACTCATTCTTGGCAATGCCTGCGTCGTGATGCAGTTGAGCCATGTACTCGGCTAGTTCTTCGGCTGTGTAATACTTCTCCATGTTACTCCTCCAGTTTGTCTGTCTTTGTCATATCCACTCCTCTATCGGAACGTTATGAAGACCACAGTCTCCACAATATCTACCATAGCGTTGAGTAACTATAGTCCAGGGCCATGAGCGTCTACTCTCGAAAGTAAATGTGTCTGCTCCTTCAGTTGAGCTCCAGTATGTATTACTAGAGTCACAGTTGGGGCACTTCTTATGAGGGTGTTGCTGTAATACTTCGGGGTGTTGAGTGTACACAAACTCAATTGCAAAGGGTTCATTGTCTGAGTTAGTACGATGCCACATGTAGTGGTAGTTAGGTTTCTTACTGGGAAACCACTCAGTGTTATGAGTGCATGTTAGACATGTACAAGTATATGTGTATAGATTCTCGTTAGTCATATACTTATATCCAAGGGGGATTTTCCTTTTCGTATTTTCTTATGTAGTCATAGTCAGGTTCTGCATCTACAAGGTAATCGCACACGCAGTTTATTTTCTTAGAGAATCGAGGAATGAATAGAAGACAAACAGGACAAATATTCTTTTCAGACTCATGCACTATCTCATCGTCTACTGAGCAGTAATAGTACTCCTCGTTCTCGCACTCATTTTTGTGGTGGTCTCTGCTGAAGTTATAAGTAACCATATGACTCAATCTCCTGTATATATTGTATCAGAAAGCGGGGCCGATTGCAAATGGAGCCGGTGTTAAACACTCTATCCTCTATTTTAATAGGGCAGTTATTTTACAGTCATGCCCAGGACTTTGTTCTTCGGGGACACTTACCCGAACGAGGTAACTAAGTTCTACCAGTGCTCACCTTACATGCACAGTCGCATATGAATCCCTCATCAGGTTCTTCAGTAAGAATACATATGTGATCTGGTAACTCACGCCCTAATTCTGCCATTGTACTGGCTTGCACCTCACCTTCAAGTCCCATGTCATATGCGACTAGCAAGCAGTCATCGCAAACATCTAACTTATTTTCCTTGCGTTGTTCTTTACTAGTTGTCATGCTTTTCTCCAGCCTGATTCTTTAAGTTTAATTCGTTTTAGTTGCTCTAGTTTATCTAACTCTATGTAACATCTCATACCAAACTGAAGCATCTCAATAACAAAGTCTCGTCCGTCAAAGTCCTGTGCTCTGAGTTGGGCCTCAGCAGCTTCAAACATTACGGGCCAGTGAGGTTCTAGCTTGACAGAATCCATTGCACTACTCTCCTTGTCGTTCTAGTATAGAGTCATCATCTAAGAAGGAATCTTCCCAGCCGTCTCTTTGGCATTGCTCTATCCAATCATTTACTTTTGATGCAGAACCGTAAGTTTCTCGCGGGACTTCATTATCAAGCCACTTAACTATAGCTGGAATCTCTTTTAAGTTGTTACGGTCTGCTCTTAGTACCGCTCCGAACAGATCATTCTCTAGTACAGCAGTTATAAAATGTCCTGGCCTTGTGCCTGCTCTAAAGTATCTTTGCATTCCATCTCTTAGACTTTCGGGTAACTTTGAGTAGTTGTACACTATGTGTCCTTTCTATACCTTAAGCTTTGTGGTAACAATGACTGATACCTTCCCTACAAGACTAGCAGTACGGTCGTCAATAATATCTCCAGGTCTTATGTAAGTTACAACTCTACCATCCTCAACAGGCTGTCTTACTGGGATATAAGGTTGAGGCCCAGTAATCTTGATGACCTCATATCTTATATCACGAAACCTTACTGACTTGGCATAATCAGCATCGTACTGAAGTTCAACTCGGAATAGCTTTTTATCCATGTTACTTATTACTCCTCCATATACTTTCCAATTGAGCTACATCTATCTCTATAACTTCTGCTTCAGTCAAGGGCGGTACGCTACTGTGTACTACGTTAAGAAACTTATCTCTATCGAAGCTACTGTTGTCTTCCTTCATGTACTGAGTTAAGTCTTCTAGTAACGCAGTCATCAATGCAGTAGCATTGGGATATGCTTTGTTACTATGATAGTTGAATATGTTTGCTAACGCTATGTAGTTCTTTCTTGTTATCATTGTATCCTTATTACCTTCCATCCTCTAGTCTTGTAGTACATCGCACAGTCATAGCATAGCTCTCGATTTAGAGTGCTATCTTCTTTATCATCTTCCCACTGTGTCCAATAGGCATTTGATTCACCAGAGTCTTCACTTTCTTCGTATAGGTCTTTGAAGTAGGGTGGCTCATGGTCATTACAGAAGTACTCCTCTCCATCATTTCCATCATTGATACAGTAACCCTCAGTTATTTCTACCTGGCAAGTCTTACATACTCTGAAGGTTAAGAATGGAATCGAGACAGAGAGGTATGCTAGCTCATCCCCGAAAGCGTTACAATCACCTTCATGATGAGACAAGTCAAACTGACACTCACATGTGGGTAGACTCACACTTTCTTTTTTGCGAATTACTAATTCACTCATCAGTAGTCCTCCTCTATCTGCTCACCGAGGTCTCGGAGTTGGCTACGCCCATAACCTCCATCCCTTGCCCAGCCACAGTAGCACCGAGCCAAGTCCTTGTGGTCATCACACTCCAAGCATACCTTTGCTCCACAGTTACTCCACTCGTAGTTGTGTGTAGAGTAAGCTTCATGTAGACGGGTATATCTTTTAACATTTCTTTTAATATCTTTTACCATTAGTATCTACTCCACTCATCATCGTATTGAGCCTGCATAGCCTGGCGGTACTCGTATTCTTCCCTGTCCATTTCATACATCTCAGCCTTGATGCACTTATTACAAGTGCCAGCGTTGTCACACTGCCCGTCCTCCATAAAGCACAGGAACGGTCCTGCTTTACACTTCGGGCAGAAGTGCCCAACTTCAGTAAACGAATGGTAGTTCATTGTAACCTTTCATTCTCTATGAGTAGTAGTTGATGCAGTAAATAGCACACCACCACTGGAGATAAGTGTCTCCCTCCCCAGTGGTGGAGTGTACTATACTATGGAGCTTCTCAAGCGAAACATTACGTTGGTCTTACGTTCTATTCTTTCTATTTCACTGAGTGCCTCAGATGCTTTTCTTCTCAGTGACGGAAGTCGTAAGTGCTCATCCTTTGATTCTTCATCGGGCCATACTCGCATCACTGTGGAGTAAGACGCTGCCCCGCCACCGAAGTTCATGAACTCACCCATTCCCAAGAAGTTAAGTTGAGTCTTTTCGGATTCGGTGAGTGAGTCCTCGTTGTACTGTAAGACTGATTGAAGTGTGTCTACTACCTCATCACCACCTTCGTGCTTAATGTGGAGGAACACTTCATCGTCTTCATTGTAAGTCTCAAGCACCATGTGGATTGCCGAGCAATTCATGCACTTGTAAAGCCCTTGCCAAGGTCCATGAAGTGATGGCTCAACCACTGTGCCGTCCATAAGACATGGCTCGAAGCCATCAAGGTGTGAAGTGTTGTTACACTGGCCCGACTCTACCCATGCGGGACACTCGTAGTCATCAACTTCTCTATACTTTAAGACGGTTACATCTTTAAGCATGCTACTTCCTTTCTTTCAAGTACTGGGTGGAAGAATTATAATAATGATATAAGCATCACCTCCTTTCTTTAAGAACATGGCCCAACGCTTTATACGTTAAGCGAATAATTCCACCCCTCTATTGTACCATAATAAGGGTGCGCTTTGCAAATCCGAATGAAGTGAAAGGGTGAAGGTTATTAACTCTATAAGCATTAACATTCGGGGGGAGAAAACATGGGGAAAGTATGTCAATGGTGTGAGGTAAGGTGCTATTGCTTACTCATGTGGTGTCATGTGACGCTGTGTCTTTTCGGACAAACAAAAACCCCCTGAAAGTGGCCTTGCTTTCACTTCCAGGGGGTTCGTTATTCAACTATGCATTCAGAGTGTAACCTGCGGCCTTTGCGACGGCTTTCCTAACAGCGTATTGCTTTGTGCCATTACCCTTGTTGGCATCATAGTCAGCACGCTCATCTGCCGTCGCATGGTCCTCCCAAATGGCAGCCAATTTGTATACTTCAGTGCTACCATCTTTTATCCAACCTTTGCCACCTCCGCCAGCCGCACCCTTTGTACCACTTGATGCGCTTTTAGCTCCGGTGTATTCGGCAGTCGTACCGTCACCGAGTGCATCAATTACAACGGTAATACCCTTGACGCTTTCGAGACCTTCAAGGTCCTCATTAACGTCATGCAGTGCGTCAGCGATTGCATCCTGTAGAGCAGCGTTATCGGTAGTGGAAAGCTTCACATCGATGTCAGCGAACACGCCACTTTCATCTCGACGTATTGTGCCACTAACAATGATGCTTTCCGGCATCTCAAACGTGCCCAAACTTTCAACAATTCGCGGCAGCAGTAAATCTCGCTCTTCTTTCTCAACCGATTGTTTCATATCGGCGATGCTTTTAACCAACCTTTTTCGTTCAGTAACAGCGACGTCTACTTGTGCGTCTGTTTCGGCCACTAATATCGCTGCTCTTGCCGCGTCTAGTTGGTCATTCAACATCTCAATAGTTACTTGCTCCGATGTCACGTTATTCACTTGTTAAGGTGCAAGGCACAGACGGCAGTCAAACTAGGTGTAATTACCTTGACAATGTTCCAATAATTTCATTGCCGTTGACGCTTGCCGTCACCATATCTCTATTGTATCACATAAGATTCGTAATTACAACCGGGCATTCACATCGAAATTCGCTGATTCATTCAATTATCTTGACGAAATTCGTTATTTCCTTCGTAATGTGAAGCATTTCACAATCGACCCCGACAGCTGAAGCATATTTCATGAAGTTCGTTTCATATATGAAGAAAGATTCATGAGTTGAAGTGCAAGATGTCGTGCTTCATTCGGGGTATACGGGAAGTAAGACACATGAAGTTTAATTCATGAAGTGGTTTTTATGCTTTACGTTTCATAAGAATAAGCGAACATAAGTGCTGGTATGGGGTATCAATGAATTGGTATGAAACGGTATAGTAATCTACTCATCTTGAAATTCAAATTTTCAAAACTTTTTTAAGTGAATTTAACTTCTGGGGATTTATAATTATAATATGTATGTACGAACATACAATAGATATTAAATCAAGAACGTACTAACATACTAACTAGTAAGAACTTTTCCCCGGTTAAGGTCTAATATTCTTCCAAAACTTAGAAGCCGGGATTCCCCCACAGTTGTCAAATCTCAATGCAATATTTCTTAACTTAGCATCAATGTCTTGAGCTTGAGTCATATATCCATGACGAACAGCATTTTCTTTAGCCTTTTTCAATTGACTCCCCATAGTAATGAGACTACGCCGTTTAACCCTTTGGTCAGAAGTAAGCTTCATTGCAACTCTACCCCCAGGGTACGAAGATTTAAAAGGATTATCTTTAAACCATTGTTCAGTTTGTTCTGAATAGCAGTTACCGCCTTCATCCCTCCTCCAATGCCAGTATCGAGGATACCTTCGTCCCCGATAGTAAGATAACCCTCTAATAACTGGTGTTCCTGAGGGCATCGGGCCTTTGCACCAATCACACTCAGCTATCATCTGTTGAGCGTAGCTAGCAAATATATGCATATCACAATACTCCTTTAATATTATTTATTTCTTTCTTTGTTTAGTTTTTTGTTTTGGTTTATTATCATGTGTATTACATAATTATAAATACCTAGAAGTAAATTTAATGTTTTGGATCTGATGCGTTAATTATACCATGAAAGTTAATGATTGTCAATTGACGTATGGTACTTCGCATGTTACGATAGACTAGATGAAAAATATATTCAGGAGATGCAGTGAACGAAGCTAACAGACTTCATCAGGATTCTTCTCATCCAGGGCAACAGCTAACTAATTTGCCAGTGGACGAGACGTCTGAAGTTTCAGCTGCTGTTTCAATTCTACCTTACCTCGCCGGGGACCGAACCAGTGAGCGTAAAGCTGAATATTTAGGTCTTCGTTACTCGGGGTATTCGGTCCGAGAAGCTTGTGAAATAACCGGCATTACTCAAATGACTGTTATGCGCTGGCGAGACCCCGATAAGGAATGGTACGATCCTACTTTTGTAGAACTAGAGATAGGAGCTACTGGAGATAATCGTAAAAAAGTTCGGGCTGAAGTAGTCCAACTTCTCTATATTCGTAACTGGCACCTCCTTATGAGGTATGACCAGAGAGTAATTAGGAAAGTTCTTGGGTTAGAGACTGATGAAGACGGTTTTATACAACAGCCAACTAAGGAAGATAGAGCATACCTTAAGATTATTCGGGGTCAGTACAATGCTGCTCAGATGCAGGTTATTGAAGCACTAGCTGCTGATAACAACGCTAATGACTTTGACATCAGTGAATTTCTCCTTCACATGAAAAAGTCAAATGACGGGACTAGAGAAGTTGAAGTTAGAATGAAACGAAAAGAGGTATCACATGCCACCTCCGACGAAGGGTCGAGGGCGTTCGAAAACAGCCAAGGGAACGGCAGCTTCCAAACGTAATATCCAGAAAGCTCAGTTCTCTCGAGTCGGGCTTCGCGGGGGAAAGAATAGAAAGAAATGATGTCTACACATTATAAGTTACTTAGCTAAGGCATAATGGTCACTCATCGTCTTTCCCGTCAAGAAGAACAGATTCTTCACACTGTGCTGGAGGATAGACGAGCATATATAGAAAACTTCATACAAATACCTTCTAAGGAAGCTTCTCAACGTCGAGTACCTTTTAAGTTATGGGCTCCACAAGAGAAACTATACAATGCTGCATCTGGTCGAGACATAGTAATAAAAGATTCTCAAGTCGGGTGTACTAGTTACTGGAGTGCAGATTTTCTAGTTGATACTATTCTCACTCCTGATACTACAACAGTCATTATAGCTAATACTGACTTTCTCACCAAACGACTTCTCAATCGAGTTCAAGTAATGTATGACTCCATTCCTGATTGGGCTAAGCCAAAGATGGATCATTCGTCTACATTTGAAAAGTCATTTCCATCTATCAACTCTATTATATACATTGGTACTGCCGGGGCTCAGGTCTTTGGGCGTGGTGAGCCAATACACAACTTACTTCTTTCTGAAGAAGCTTTCTATGTAACAGGATCTCACGAAAAGATTGTTCTCCCAGCTCTGCAGCGAGTACCTGAAGGCGGTAGAGTAGTTAGAGAATCTACTCCAAATGGTGAGAGTGGAGCATTTTATGAAGAGGTACAACTCGCTCAAAAGGATCAAAGTACATTTAAACTCCATACACTGTTCTGGTGGGAGAACCCCGACAACACTACTGCCCTCGGAAGTATTACTCATAAACGAATGGTTGATAGACTCGGAGAAGCTGCCGGGCAAATGTCGGAACTCGACGGGGATGAACAATTACTTTTGGAATCTGGAGTAAACTTAGACCAACTCCGCTGGCGTAGATACAAGATAGCTGAAACTGGAGTAATGTTTCAGCAAGAACATATGGAGGACATTGAGAAATGTTTCCTTCAAAGCGGTGAACCGTTCTATGAACCGGAAGTTACATCACATAAAACTTCTCTATGCTACAAAGCTCCTTATACTGGACCTGAAAACTCATTAGTATGGTTCCGGCCAGAAGAAGGCGGCTCCTATGTTATGGGAATTGATCCTGGTCAAGGGAAGAGAACTGAATCAGTACTGCAAGTATGGAGAGCAGATTTAGAACATCCGAGAATGGAGTGTCGTTTATCGGGGTTCTTCGAACCAGAAGTAATGGCACCTAAGGTTAGAGCTGTGGCTCGCTACTACGGTACGCCACTTATAGTTCCTGAAGATAATGCTCACGGTCATGGACTTGTAAGTAGACTCGTGGATAAGCCTCGTTATCCTCGTATGTATATGAGAAAAGATATTGTTGACAAACGTCCGACTACGAAGCCAGGGTGGCTTACTTCCGGCCGAACAAAAGCGTGGATGTGTCAGCAAATGAAAGTTTGGATGTCAGATATGGAGTGTTATGATTCAGTCTTTTGGGCTCAAGTTCGTGGCGGCAGGGAAGCTGAAGGTAAAAAAGTAATTGAGTTCTCTGGCTTAGACGACCACCATGATGCTGGAGCATTATCGGTAGTAGGCTTAACTGGCTATGTTTCTAATAAAACACGGGGCTTTCAAGGCTCGTCAGGATGGGAGTGGTAATGTCTGAAGCAACTGATATTATTGCTAGAGTTGATCAACTTCAAAACTTCTGGGCTCCAAGGTCGATGAAGCTTCAGGCGTGGTATCAAATGATACAACTCCAGAATAACTTACATCAAGACAAGATGGAGTCTGTTATTTCTTCGGATCCTCGTACTGGCTTCAATATGGCAAGGTTCCTACTTCAGCCTAAGACTACCAAGTTCGTTATGGACACTGACGGGTTTACCCAACCCCAGATTGACAGTGCTGGTCGGGTTGAAGCATATGCTGATCGTCAACTTCTCAAAACTATTAGACGTCAGCGAACCAATGCCAAGGGTACTTTACTGAAACGACTTACTGGTCTAATGCTTGCCACTGGCTGGTACGCTATGATTTCTTTTCCTACTGATAAAGGATGGTGGTGGGAAGTATGGAATCCCGCAAGTATATTTCCTGAGTATTCTGCTGACGGCGATTTAGTTGCTGTTGGTAGAAAGTACAACATCACTGGTCAAGAGGCCAATGCGAAAACTATGCTCTCTGGCTGGAATAGGCCCAGCATACCTTACAACAATCGAACAACGTATGTAGTAAGAAATATATGGGAACTTCATCCTGCTGGGGTAGTGCATGGAGTAACTATCGGTCATAATATTGCTAAACCTCGTACTCTCACAGGGTTCCAAAATATTCCTATAATCACTGGGCCTTGTGCAGGACTTCCCGATGACGGCAGTATTATGCAAGACGATCAGTGGAAGGCTGAGATAGGTGCCTCACTTGTAGCGCCTATTATGGATGTGCAGCATAACTACAACAAGATGCTCACATATCTCCAGCAACTTCTACGTGACACAGCTAACCCTCGTTGGGTGGAGCGGGTTCAGCAAGGAGGGGTTGTTACCCCAGATAACCTTTATGAGAGAGGTGCTGTATACACTATCGAGCCTGGCGAGGATATTTGGGCCGTTCAACCTCCCGGACTTCCTGCTGAGTTCCGAGGTCACCAATTTGATCTGAGGTCTCAAACTCAAAGGGGATTGTTTAGTGATATAACTTTCGGGAATATAACAAGCCAAGTTTCTGGGTTCCTTATGAATCAAGTAACCGCGGCAGCAAAACAAAACCTTGATCCATTCTATAATGCTCAACAAGATGCTTTAGGTGAAACCGCCACTCGTAATGTGTCTCAAATGCAACTTTACAATATAAGTATGGGAGGAAGTCCAGTACCGTCTCTTCCTGAAGAAACACACCTTGATTTCAAATATGACATTGAAATACCGGGAGACTTTATACAAAGGGCATCAGCTGCACGAGTTCTTAATCCTAACTTCAAACTATCCCCAGACACTCTATACGACGTGCTGTTCCCTGAAGTAGCCAATGCTACACGGGAAATGGGGAAGGTTCGTACTGCTGATGCTTTAGAGTCTCCTCACTTTAAACAGGTGTTTATTATTCATGAGTTATCGACTGCTGCTAGACAAGCACAAGATGCTGGCGATGACGAACTAACTGACATACTTCAAAATGCTTTAGAAGCAGCTACTGGAGAGTTAGAGTCATCTGCATCTGGTCCTGAAGGGGCGCCTAATACAACGTTACCTGAAGAAGTACGCGAAGTACAGCAAGGAAGATAATGGCTGATCCTAACGGTAAGACTCGCGAGTTATTTCCAGGTCAAAATAAAGAGCGGCAAAAGCTCCTAACAGAGCAGACTGCACTTGAAAAAGAATTAGAAGTTAAGACTACTCCGCCATCAGTTACACCAAGTCCGATTGTAAGAGCTCCAGTATCAGCACCAGAACTTATACCAAGACATCGGAGAAGGACAGGCGATCCTAATCTTGAGCCGGGCGTTGATGTAGCTACAAGACGGTCACAAAGAGGTCCTAGGCCTATTCTCCCGACTGGTGGAGTAGATCTAGGAACTACTATTCATGAGGCTCGTCCTCTTCCAGAACCTGATCCAATTCAAGATGTCGGATTTATTGATAGATATAGAATAGCAATTGTATCACTGAATAATTGGCTAGGTGAACGTGATCTGGCAGGTGCTGCAGGTCTTCCACTATTAGCGAAAACGGCAATTCTCGGAGCAAAATTAACTGGCCCGATGGAAGCTCCGATTATTAAGACTCCAGATATGTTAGCACAGCAAGCTGCTGAAATGGAAATGGAGAAAATAGAGACTAAAGATATTCTTAGTCAACACAATCGTAATCAGTGGCGTCAGGGAATACTAGAGCTTGTACCTATTGAGGTAAGTTTAGATCCTGAGTTTAAAACTTTAGACCAACTTCTTGATAGGTTCTATGAAAATATTAATGACAAGGGTTATGAAAATAAAGATCTCACTGGTGAGGATATTGAGTGGGCTGCAAATATTCTTAACCTAGCTGTTAAAGCTGAGGAAGCACGTCTTAAACCTCAAATGACTCCGGAAAGACTAGATGAAATTAGAGCTGCCATTGGCCGAGATAGAGGTATAAATACTCTCGGGGTGTTGATGTCAGGGACTGAGTCTATATTTACTAGAATGCATTCACTCAATTTACCTCGACCTCCAAAGGGCATAACTGTTGAGGAAATGCGTGCAGTTATGGCAGACATGGGCTACGGGAATGAGGAGTTAGAGCAACAAATAAATGATCAGCTACAGCGTAGTAGAGATGTGTTAGTAGAGCATCTTATCAACACTGATGCTGCTTATGCAACAATGAAAAGAAGTATAGACTCAGTATCACTTCAAGACCTTGAAGCTATGATAACTAAGAAGTATGTTCAGGACATGATAAGTCGTCCATTATCTGCACTACTTCTTCCTGTTTCTTACTGGTATGATAATTTAGTATGGCCCCTAAGTGGTGCTTGGACAATGGTTCACAGTGGACGAACTCCGTTAGGCGGGGAGCTGCCACAGCCAGTTCAGCAGGCTATTGATATAACAACTAGGTTAAGTCTTCTTGCACCTAGTGAAAAAGAGGAGCGTGATTTTCTTCGTATATTTGATGAGGTATCAGAAGAACAAGGGGCGTGGGATGCTTTAGGATATTCTTTTGAGAACTACGACGGTAACGGCTTTAAGAAGTTTGCAACAACAGTTCTATTAGATCCTACAACATACTTTGGTTTTGGAATATACGCTAAAGTAGTTGGAAGGCTTCCAAAAGTAGGCCCTCTCATGGCGGGAATGGAGCTAGG
>TARA_R110002020_G_scaffold6364_5_pt1 | contig 19694 bp, 16 predicted proteins | sample TARA_R110002020 | Tara Oceans TARA_R110002020 (sample SAMEA4396489) | marine metagenome | biome: Westerlies Biome; feature: [MES] marine water layer (ENVO:01000295) within the mesopelagic zone...; material: water (ENVO:00002006), including particulate matter (ENVO:01000060) such...
CGGGCTGCTTTATTTTTACTTTTGATGTCATTTACAATCTCCTTTATGGTGTTATTTCTTTCTTCGTTATTTACAATAAACGAATCGTATATCTCTAAGTAACTCAGGTTGTTAACTTTAGAGTCTTCACATGCGGACCTTTCGATTATTTGTATAATAGGTTTAGTTAGCTTTCCTTGAGTTACTAACTCCGCAGTTGTTGCTACTGCATATATTGATCCAAAACCCCCCTCTAGATTATATAAACTTATTTTTTGGCTTGGGGGCGTAGCTGTAAATCCAAACCTATAGTTAGCTTGTGGGAATGATTGGATAGCGGCTACAGTTGTTTTCCCATTACAAAATTCGTGACACTCATCTACCATTAATACCCCTGAATCTAGATGAGTGTCTAAAATCTTCTCAATGCTTTGGACGGTGCATAGCATAATATCCCCTTGAATAAAGCCCTCACTATAGCATAAGCCTAAGTCGGAGATGTCTAAAGATTTTAAGAAATCATATGTCTGCTTGAGCAGTTGTTTAGCGTTAAATAGAATTACCATTTTCCTTCCCGCTAAAGCTTTAACTAATCCTGCCATAATTAAAGTTTTACCAGCAGCAGTAGGTGCTTTTACTACAAGCCGCTTTCTTTCTAAGGCTTCATGAATAGTTTTTTCTTGATAATCATAGTACGTAATATTTTTAAAGTGGTGTGGGTTTACTTCAGTATCAATTACTCTGTTGTCAATTATAGTGGGTGATGCTTCAACCTTTTTTAAATCCCCTAAAACTCTATCCAATAAACCTGTTTTAAATTGTCCTTTTTTGGAAAAAAATTTCTTCTTCCCATCCCACATGTGATTCTTGTACTGAGGAGAGTACTCAGCCCCAGGCACTTTAAATGAGTATAATTCCTCTAAAGCAGCTAATAACTTCGGATTATCAGTAGCTAGTTGGGAATTTATAGTATTTATGTGTATTTCCATACATACTATTATAGATTAGAGGTATGATATGAATAAAGAAATTCCTGAGACTAAATCAATGACGGAGGATGAGCAGCTTGCTGCAATATTAGAGCATCTTCCCGCAGAGGCTGAGATTGATGTTATAGTGCCAACAAAGGGCACCTTTTACTTTGGGAAAGAGGCCCCAATTAGAATGCGCCCTATGACCTTTGATGATGAGAAATCTATAACAACAGGTTCTAGAAGCACAGATTTCAACGCAGCAAATTACTTGCTTTCTCGATGCGTAACTAATTTAGATGCTGAAAAACTTATTATCATAGATAAGTTATTCTTATTAATTAAACTTAGAGAAATATCCTACGGTAAAGATTACAAAGTAGGGGTTATTTGCGGTCAGTGTGGTTTTGAGAACACGCTAAACTTGGAAATTGATAAGTTGGCAGTTAAGTCTGTCCCTGACGATTTTGATTATATGAATCATACTGTGTTTTTAGAGGGAATAAAGAAGGAAGCGGAAATCTCTGTGGCTACAATCATAGAAGAGCATTTTTTGCAAGGTGATAAGTTATCAAACAATCTTTGGAGGTTTATTAGAAAGATTGGAGGCATTGATAACCCAACAGTTATCGCACAGGTAATCGAAAAGTTGCCCATTATCGACATACATAAAATTGTAAAAGAAATTATGTTAGGTGATTATGGTGTTCAACCACAAGTTCGGTATTCTTGCGATAAATGCACTAAATCCAACCTAATTAGTCTCCCTATTGACGAAAATTTTTTTTCCGTGAATTAAAGGGGTCTTTAGAGTTAAAAGATCTCCTGCATGAAGCCTATATACTTATAAAGCATGTCGGGCTGTCTTACGCTGATGTAAAGATGCTTAGTCGGACAGAGCGAGCTACGTTTATAGAGCTTTTAGCAGAGGAATTGGAGCAGGAAAAGAATGCCATTAATAAACACACATGAGGTAGTAGACAGAAATAATCGCCCAGCCGTACAGTCTAGGGTGATGGTCAGAACATTTTTTATTAATGATGGGGAATACCAAGACCCACTTATTGTTAGTTCTTGTCATGTCTTTCTTAGAGATCAAAATCTTACCCCTGCTAGTGTCTTAGGTACTGATGGATTAGTAGCATCCTCTATGACTCACAAAGCAGAGATGGTTTTTGGTCCTAGCGGGGACGGCAGAGTTACAAACGAAGCTCAGTTTGCGGAATCTGGATACTCACAATTGCTTAATACCCCCGTGGACGAAAGTGGTGTCCCCATAGAACCTAATGGTATTAGGTGTGCTAATGTAAGTGGTATTTACCGTTTAGGGGTTGGACAATATGCATGTGTTCTTGATGGGGTCTTGGCTGATTCTTTATCTGGTATAGATGGGAACGGCAACTCAATTACTAATACTGCTGATCTGGCGACACGTTATATTGATGTTTGGACTGTTCAGATGGGTCAAGCAAGTAAATTCAAAACATTTGTTAACGAATTTACATTATACGATGACACTGCTATCTCCCTAACAGAACCCGCACTTCTTAGAACAAAGAATACCCTATACAACAGAAGGGTATCCTTGGGATCAACTACAGATCTTAAGGTAGGCACTGAGATTACCGTAGAAAACTTAAATATTGACGAATCTATTAAGAATATATTTAAGGGATCTACTGTTACAAGTGCCACCGTAGAGATCCAAAAGATTAACGAAGACTCAAACCTGCCAGGTAGGTTTACCGTAGTTTCCTCTACAAATGTTAACCTTACAAGCGATAATACTATAGTTTATACTTTCGATACTAATAAGGTATTAAGCCAAGGAGACCTAACTGGTGACACCGATATGCCTGAGAATGAGCAGAGGGCATTTAGGGATAGTATTGGAAATCGAGCAGGGACCTATGCGTTACGGGTATCTTATCAATTACTTCATGAGAAAATTGTTAGCGAATTTATGTATTTTATTGTTCAATAAAGTAAGAAAGTAATATATATAAATTAGAAGGAACACTTCTAGTACTCAACAGTAGTACTAATAATATTTTAAGGAGAATTTAATATGCCAACAGGAATCAAAATTGACAGAGTTACCGCGCCAGGTACGTCCCCAATCTACGACTCAGCTACGGCGATGTGGGCTACCACAGGTACAGGAGACGCTACAAAGACCACCACATGGCGGCAACACATTCAGACAGTCGAAATGATGTATGAAAGAAAGACTCAGTTTGATCCCACTGATGGTGGTGCTGAGTTCAACTACCTAGACGTTGCATGGACAGCAGGGACCGAACAGGAGATTTTCTACGCTAATGCTTCAAGCGGTGACTACTTGCAACAGCAGACGTTCGACTTGTTTTCTGACTCAGCTTCGGGTGGATTTGGTCTAAGCGGTGCGCTTAGAACTACCGCAGCGGGTGTTTACAGAAGAGAGAGCAGGACAGGTGATGTTGAAGCAGTAAACTCGCAACAAGGTAATCTTATTGCAGGTAAGCTTCCTGGAGCCTTTGTTCTTGACGGAGGTTTCGACAGTTCTAATACTACTCCAGGTACGCTAGTAGACATGTTGATGAAGATACAGGGCGCAATGCCAAACTTTGAGTTGTGGCTCTGCAACCTCTAAGTTAACCAGTTCCTTCTAACAAGAAAAGCCTCTTTGTGAAAACAAGGGGGCTTTTCTGTTATTACTACAGACTGTTAAGTGATCGGTTTTCGAAGGTGTACTCATAAGTTTTTTCGGTAAACCATCCATATAGGTCTTCCTTTGCTTGGTGAGCCTCATTCCAATCGTTATACTTGAAGGGAGGCGTACAAATCGAGAATGTAGGCATCATGTACTTTTTCCTAAGTCGTTCAAATTTATCAATTCCTCTTATCCCTGCCTCGTCGTTGTCATACGCTAAAATAATTCTACCTTCAAATTCCCGAAGGGCTTGCATTTGAACATTTGAAATAGTAGACCCTACCGTGCATGTGGCATTTAAGCCATTTAAATTAAGTGAGATCGCATCAGCAGGCCCTTCGCAAATACATAAGTGTTCGCGCTCAAAGTCGAAGGGGTAGAGAATATTGCTGGATTTTAGGCCATCTTCTGAGCTAGGATTCAAGTACTTGGGTGTGACACCTTCACTAAGGCTTCGGGCTTGGAAAAAGAAGATATCTCCATCAAAATCTTTGAAGGGGATAATTAACCTGCCACGGTATTTTCCTTGGGTAGCAACATAGTAAGGAGCTTCTTCTTGAACCTTTAAATTCAATAAGTTCCTATCCATTAGGAAGGTCCAAGCAGTAACTACTAAGGGGTTGCTATCCCCATGACTATCAATATTAACAGGAATAAAGCCTTCGGTACTTAGTTGATAAGTCCTATTTGGATCAGGAGGTACAACTTTTCTTTTTTCTTCCCATATATCCCACATCCCCTCTTCTAACCCCTGAAATAGGAGCTTAGACTCAGCCGTGCGATAGTTAACACCCTCTACTAGAGAGTAAAATTTAATGAAATTACCCTTATTTCCCGTCTTAAAGCACTGCCAGAGCCCTGTGTCCAGATTAATGCTCATGTGTCGCTTGTAATCACCCTCTACAAAGATAGATGGGATCATTAATTCCCTATTATTTGAGGATATACGGGAATCACATTGCAACTTTTGAGCTACATAGTCTTTAATGTACTGAGGATTTAGCATATGTTTATAAACACAATTAGTAATTCGAAACGAGACACTTTCAAGCAGTGTAAACTTAAGTACCGATACAAGTACGTAGATCGCCTTGCGGAGTACGACTTATCAAACACCGATGCGCTCCATTTTGGATCATATATTCACCAAATATTTGAGGATGGGGCTGCGGCGAGCGGTATGGCCGAGCTAACCCAGTTAGCAGAAAAGCATAAGGACACTTATAAGTTTGCAGCATCATACAATAAGAAGATAGAGCCTTGCTTAAAGAACTTCTTACGCTTAAACGCTTCTTTTCCAGAGGTGGGTATAGCCGAGCTTCACTTTGATCTAGAAATTGCGGACGGGATAACACTTAACGGGTTTATCGACCGTATTATCAAAGGTAAAGATGGTGGGGTCTTAGTAATCGACTACAAAACTGGGAAACGAGAAAAGAATAAAGTGGAGTTATTTCAAGATCCACAACTTAAGGGATATGTATATGCAGTTCATAAGCTGTATGATATTCCTCTAAACAAAATCACCGCTGCCCACTACTACCCTATTACGGATAATCTGGTAAATGTACAATACACATCAAATCAGATATTTTCCCACATAAGATCTGTGGTAGATGATGTCTGGAAGATTAGAAAGTCTAAGAAGAACGATCTTACTCCCATAAGGAACCAGTACTGTAATTGGTGTTCGTATAAGTCTTTATGTCCTGAGTTTACGGACAACTGCTTAGTAGAGCAAAGACTACAAGAAGCTAAAAAGAAAAATTAATTTCTTCTTCCTTGTATCAAAGGGGAGTAAATAGTAATGTCCACTGCTTTAAAGAAGTTATCGACTTGCTCAGGTGAGTATTTACACTTTTTAGTTAAATAGTTATATAAGGTATCAATTTTTAATACTTTTCTTTTAGTTAGAGAGTTAAGTATCTTTATTTGAAAGTGCTTAATAAACTTTTCACTAAACCTGTATCTCCATTTTTCAACAAACTCGTTACTTAAGGTTGTATTGATTAGATCAATAAAATCAATAAACTCAATATCGGTGCTTTCATTCATAATAATTTTAATAATATAGCCTAATGTTCACGTTTCTTGCACAACAAAATGAAAAAAATAAAAATCTAAAGATATTAGTGTCTAATTATATTCAAAAATTCTACAGCACTAAGAGTGATTTAGGCAAAGGAGACTCCTCTTGGAAAGAAATAATGAACTTGCTTACAGATCAAGAGAAATCATACCAGGATAGGCAAGAAGATGTGCTAAAGAAATATACACAAGACCTACAGAAAGGTCCTACGGTTATGACCGCTGGTAAATTTCTAATATTTAACTACACTACCCAGAGGGGTGATTCAGGTTCTTACTTCGTTATGGTTGTTGGAGCTTTTGGTGGCAATGGGGTCTATTCTAATAAGAATACGCATAATGAATTACTTACGTGCTTTGTAGTTGATTCCAATACTAATTTAAGTACTTTGGCAGTTTTGGGGAATGTTATATCGGATTATGTTGACCCTAGAATTAAATCATACAACTTTCTATCGAATATGAAAAATAGTAGATCCCTATTTAAAAAAAGTAAGAAGAGGGGGATATCCAGAGAGGGGTTGAATACGTTGTTCCCAAAAAGCAACTTTAGGACTTTTAAACTAAATATATGTATGAAGACTGTCTATGAGGTTGATGTGAATGGCTGATATTAATTATGGAGAATTAGCCGATGCTATAGTTGATGCTATTCAGAGGTCTAGGGCTACTGGGGTTGCTGATGATCCTATGTCTTTATTATCGCAGAGTCTTAGCGATAGTGTGGATAGTTGGTCTAAGAAGAATACGGAAGGTCAAGATAAAGAAATTGCTGGGCGAGCAGAGTTTAAAAAGCTAGTAGCCGTATCTACTAACCAGCTTCTCAAACTAATGGGTCGCTTGTCTTCTGAGGTATTAGTTTTACAGCGTCAAGGCCTAGCTTTTAATAAAGACTTTCGCCAAACTATGGCCTCGAATGGTGAACGAATTAGGGGGCTTCCAGGCGGGTTAAAAACCTCATTAGAGTCTTTATTTGCATTCCAACGAAATGGGATGATGAATGTCGGGAAAGGAACTTTAGCCCTGTCAAACCGTATGAAAATTACGGGACAAAATATACAAGGATTAGTTAAGGCTGAAAAAGCATTACTCCAACAAGGATTAGTAGGTGGGACTCAACGAGATAATCTTATTAACTCCTTAAACACAACTGCTCAATCTTATGGTGTTGCCGCTGATCACCTTGTTGCATCTATTAATCAATTAACTCAATCAATGCCTCTCCTCGGTTTAACAGGTGGGGCTGGAGCAATGGCTGATAAGTTAGCTGAGTTTACAGCCCAAAGACCAGAACATGCAGAGCAGGCTACTCAGTTAGTTAACTCTTTAGTTGCCGCAGTTCAATCAGGCGACATGGGGCAAATATTTAGGTTAGGGTTGAGCGATCAAGTAGATCAAATCCTCGCTGGCACTGCTGACATTAATACTCTTATCCAGAAAGCAGCCCAAGGCTCTATTGCCGCAGGGGGTGGCATCGGAACTATGGGTAAAGAGGTTATCTCCTCTCAATTAAGTGTTGTAGGTGCCACTGGAATGCTTGCAGAAACGCTTCAAAAATCTATGGCACTTACTAATAAACAAACTAAAGGTAAAACAGTAGATCGACTTCAAGCTGATTTTATGGTTGCTTTAAATGAGTCTTTAGCACCCCTGCAAGAAGAGTTAGGGAATATCATTACAGGTGTTGCTGAGTTTGCGGGTAAGGTAGTTAAATTCGTTTCTGCTGTTGGTGGAATAAAACCCATTTTAATAGGATTAACGGCAATAATAGCTAAATCTCTTATTTCTCAATTAAAATTCGTGGTGACTGCGTTAAGGTTTGCAGGAAGTAAGGCTGCTGCAAGTTCGATGGGCCAAACTATAAGCAATGCCCTTTTAGCATCCCAAAGGGCAGGTAAAAGCAAGGCAGGTATATCAATGCTTGGTCGAGCAGGTATTTGGGGAGCCGCTGCTGCTGCTGTTGTTATAGGAGTTCCTTTGTTAACCAACGCTATGATTGATAGCAACAAAATAAACAAAAAAACCCATGACTTAATGGCTAAAACCTGGGAAGCAGCGAAGTTTGATAGAAAAGAGCTTGGTAGATCTAGGTTTGAGGAGGTGTCGAAGATGCTAATTGCTCAAAATCTGATATCTGCTGGGTCTGCAAGAGCGGCATTCACAGAAGGCCAGTCAGCATCTACAGAGCAGCTTGTAGCAGGCAATACAAAAATTGTTAGCGTATTAGAGAGAGGCTTACCAGGAAAAACTTCTATAGATAAGCGAGGATCGAGATTAACCCCAGGAGCAATAACATAAAGTAATGGCACTATTTGGAACAGCAACGAAGATAGACACACAGCCCCAGGTTGAGAATAGACTTATTTTTGAGTTTCCCAACACCCAGGGTGGGGCGATAACAAGTAGGGTTTTACCTTTTTTTGAAAACCCACGTATCACCGAAAACCAAGAAGCAAACTTAGCTTCTTACGATGTTTTAGGTAGATCTGGGAACTTCTTTGGCTATACGGGGGCTAAATCTAAGGGATATAACCTAGAGTTTCACCTTACTCTACCTCATATAGTTCAAACAGCCGCAGCAGAGTTATTTACCCAGCCTCCTAGTCCAATGTCTAGATCTGAAAAGAAAAAAGCTTTCTTTAGTACCAGAAGAGAAGTTGGCAATAATAGTCGATCCTCTAAAATTGAGTTAATATACGAGAAAAGCCGACAAGATCTTTTAGCATTAATTAACAATGGTCTTGAGCCTCCTGCATTAAAAGGAAACTTGGGCCAAAAAGTGCAGCAGGCGATAGACTTCCAACAAAATTCAAGCCCTGAGTATGCATTAGCTCAGGATTTAGATGCGTATCAAAAGCCGTTTATATATGCTCAAGCCGTTCAACTTGTTTTGTTTTGGATAAAGCTTATTCGAGTTAGCGTTTCTAATAATCAACTCCACCCCACTTTCGGTCCCCCCGTACTTAGGATTAAATTAGGTGCTTTATATGATTATATTTCATGCCTTGCTACCAAGTACACTCTTACTTGGGATGATAGCGCAGGCTATGATGTAGTAACCTATCTACCTAATCGGATAAAAATCAATTTATCTTTGGTTCAGATTCAAAGAAACCCAGGAACGGATAGAAATTATGCTGGAGATAATTTAGCGGACGCTCAAACAAGAAGAAATGAGATCCTGTCTGGGTGGGAAGAGTTTGAAGACAGTAGATCCTGGGCAGAATGGTTAGAAAGTGAAACCCCCGCACTTAGAGGAGTTCAGGTATAACCTAGTATGGAAAACTCAGAAAACATATCACCTAGTTATTCAAGATACTACTACGGAGTAGACAACCTTAAACACAAAGGAACTATCACCACTACTTCTGTGGGATCCAGTTATGATGATTTTTTGCTTAATCTAGATAATAGACCATCGAGACCAGGAAGAGTGCCTTCTTTTTGTGCCCACAGGCCTGATACAATTGCGGATATTTTCTATGAAAGCCCAGGCTATTGGTGGTATGCTATGCAGTATAACTCGTTTATTGACCCATTCGAGTCGTTAAACGCTGGTGATGAAATTTTTATCCCTGAACTCTAATGAAGTATAATAATGGTCCCACTAATGCAACCACTTTAACAGCGGTATATAATGTTTTTATTACTACAAATAGTAGTGTTGCTAGACTATTTTCTACCGAAAGGGTAGGTAAGGGATCAATGCAGGATTTTTTGAAAGGTGATCTAGCCTCTCAAGACGGGATGTTTCTCTCTACGGCAGAGTCTAATGTATTAGAGTTTACACATAGTTATAATTTTGGACAAGGCAAGAATGTAGATAACATGATAACTTTAAGAACTTTTGAACCAGGACTTGAAGTTCTTAAAAGATTCTTTTTCTTATTCCTACAAGAAGAGATTGGCTCTATTAAGTATAGAAAGCACACACTCGAAAAGCTTGGAGATAAAATAAAAAGTTTTACTACTCTTGTTGAACTTAAAGATACATGGGGCATGAGCACAAAAGAACAGTCTTGGAATGAAGAGCTTCAGGCTCTCAAGGCTAAGGACGAGCTAGAGAAATACGCAGAAGAAAACGCAATAGGGCAGACGGTCTATATTGCGTATGGCGTGGGGGATAACTTAGATGAGTGGGCAGGCCCTTTTCAAACTATCTTAGGTGGTATGGACTATAGCAATAATGGAACAGAGGAGACGATAACGTACCAGTTTGCTACCGATCATGTTGCTAGACAGTTTGATGAGCCAGGTGTTTTATCCGAAGACAGAGATTTTAAATCAATAGATTTTATTCGTCCCACCATTCCTGTTGCTGCGTTTGATTATGATGTTACGAAGTTAGAGAGCAGTTGGGGGGATTACGGCAAAGGGGTTAAAATCCCAGGGTTCACCCCCTCTTTGCACGATAATATAGTTAAGTTAATTTCGTATTATTTATATAATTTGGGAATTAAGAATCATTTAGTTGTTTTGCCCAATTTAGATTTATTGTTAGCAGGTCAGGTCGCTCAAGCCATTGGGGTTAATGATTGGCATAAATTATTTGAAACAAAACAAGACCTTACTGTACCTACAGGAGGTGGAGTCGATAAAAATATCATAGCGTCCGAAAATTACAGCCAGGGGTTAGCAAGCTATGGCGGATTTAATTATGCGTTGTCTCAGGATGACTACAGCAATTATACGCTAAAGGGAGCGCAAAAAATATTTAAAAGACTTCGCAAATTATACTTATCAATTTTTTCGTGGGAGTCCAATCAGCAGGGGGTAGGTGCGGAAGTTGCTGAGTATTTAGGAGTTGATGAGGATTACGTCTTAACTCTTAGAGAAAAAATACAATTAATGTTTACTGTCTTTAAGAGAATCGGGTTAAGAGTAGATAAAGCAGAGGAGCAAAGTAATGATGAAGATCCAGCCTTAGTGAACATAAAGACAGCGAAGGCAGTAGCACAAGATGATGTGAACCTGGTCGGCCCTATAGGGGGTGAGATTATTGAGGGGGTTGTAGAGGGCCTAGGTGGCCCTGAGGATGTATTGTCTAAGGGTTATAATTACGATGTACTAGAGTATGATAAGCTTACTGCTACTGATCCTTTTGCTGAGGGGAAGATTAAAGCCGATGCCATTATAAGTCTAGAGCTTCCTTTCCAACATGTAGGAGATAATATAGCGAACAAAGATGGGTCTTTCTATATGGCTCCTTTGTTAGATATTACTAATAGTATTGTTCAAGCTGCTGGACAAAACTATATTAATATTGGTTACCATTGGGAAAATGATACGAAAATTGTAGATATGCTTAAGTCTAAATTTGGAAGCGGTACTTTTGAGGGGTATACACAATTTCTTAAAACCACACATGCAGGTGGGAGCCCTCCACCCCCCGCATATGATGATAATTACTTCATATTTGGGGACCAGGAATTAATTAAGCTTTTTGTGTATGGAGAATTTGCGAATCTTGTAAACTTTAACAAAAAGGCTAGACTAAAAACCACTCGCGCTTTCGCTGGCATTCCTATTGAGTTTAATACTAGGGTAGGCAAAGGAAAATGGAAATCTGGGTTTTTTATTGATCCATTTTGGAATAGAATTCAAAAAGACTTAGATATGGTAACTCAATCTGATGCCGCAGTGGCGTATGGGGCAGAGGGTGCCTCTGAAGAAGAAATAGCTTCCTCAGAGTTTAAAGATAGTACAAAAGATGAGTTAAGCATAAAATTAGAGAAATCGTACCAGGTCAAAGTAAAACAATCTTATTTTTCTAAGATGAAAAACTTAGTAAAAAAACCATATCTAGAAATGGGACACTTCAATGAGTATGATTTAGACCCTCAATACAGGATGAATTTTGTTCGTAGACTTCCTGAGGAGTTTAGCTTTTTAAATGATACGAAAGACCAAGAAATATCCTCAGCAATAAAGGATATCTTTGAATTAGGCCCTGCTTTTTTTGTTGGTAACGACAGACACGGGAATGTTTTAGAGTATTCCTTTGATAATGATCAGTTTTTGTTTACACAGTTTTTTGGGAATATTAAAGAGTTATATTATAACACTACTACCAAATGGAGCCAAAAATTAGCCCCTCCTCTTGATGGGGAGCCCTCATCAGACACTACTAGAGAAGCTCTTTATGCGATTTTAGACAATATATCCAAGACTGGCGGTTATTATGGTAAGGCTTTCTCTAAAGTATTTAGCGGAATAGGGTTAGGTGTAAATACTGGCAGAATTGCTAATGATTTATCAGATATAATATATCAAGAGAGCAGGGGTATTGAAAGATATTCTCCCCGTGGAAGGAGATCTTCTGTTGTTTCTATGGTTATGTTATTTATGAGTCTATTTAAGCACCAGTATAGGGGGCATATTACTACGTTACCTATGTTTGGAATATCCAATATGGGTATTTTGGGAAGGCCTGCATTGGTTCTTTTAAAAAGCGCAGGTAGGGTTAAACCTTATTCGGAGAACTATAGATCCACTGCTGATTTTTACAGTGGGTTGTATAAAATTTTAGGATTTAGACATACTATATCAACAAGTCAGTCTAAGTCCGAGTTTATCATGTATAAAGATGTGGAGGGTTTGTTAGGAAGTGGGAAATAATAATAGTAATGAATTTGATTTGAATAAAAAAAATCAAAACTTACAAGAAACGCCGTATAGAAGTCTTAAAAAAGTAAACCCTAAGGGGTTTCTTAACCCTCTCCAAATGCCTCTTATTAATGAGGAGCAGAGGAGAGACTTAGAAAAGTCTTTAGTAAAATTAGGAAGAGGCGAAAATGTATAAAGGTAAAGTAATGTCTAAAAGAGATATTTTAGGTGAGGGGATGTTATCTGTATGCCCTACTGGGTCTGATTGTGATGATCCTACCTCCATGATCTCTGTAAAGTACACCAGCTTTTATCAAGGTGGTCCCCACGCAGGAGCAGTGTTTATCCCTGAATATGGCACCGAGATAACATATGGAAAATGTGAAAATGATTTAGAAGGTGAGTGGTATATGATTGCATGTGTCATGAAACCTAATCGGGACAAAGTACAAGTTGGAAACCCTATGCCTAGTGATCAAAATCCCGAACTAGGAGCACCCAATTTGTACCCTCATGATCCTGATGACGGTAAGTATAATTCTCAAAGCATGTCGTATGGAATTACCTCACCCTTAGGGCATCACATGCTTATGGTAGAGGGTAGGAATAATAAATCTGATATAAAAGGTATTCGAATAGAAACTGCTGAAGATAGAGGAATAACTTTAGATGACTCATCAAAAGCAAAAAGGGTGAATGTACACAGTGCTTTTCAAAACTCCTATTTAGTTCTAACCGATAGTAGATGTTCTGACATGGAAGGAAAATTCCTTGGTCCCGAAAGTGCTAATTTACACGCTAAAAGAAATGTGGAATTAGAGTCTGATCAAGGTCAGATGAAGATCTCCGTTAAAGATGGTAAAAATTTAATTATATCCAACTCATCTACCCAGTCACATGCCCCCATGCTTTTAACTAATCCTGATGATCAGTTTTTTGGAAAATCGGGTAGTGTGATTATAGAAGCAGATAGGGGCGATATTTCAATTACCAATCATGGGAATGGTGTATTTATTGATTGTTTGGGGGCGCAGCAGGAGAATGGGAGTACAGGTGCTTCATTCCAAGTACGGAGCGCAAATAAAATTCATCTTTATTCAGAAAATGGAATTGATATAAAATCCGCAGGTGACATAAATATGGTAGGAGCAAACGTAAATATTAAGGCTTTCGACTATACTACTCAAACTCCAGGTAATATTAATTTAAATTCTAGCATTAATGATCCTAACGATAGCATAGCTATAAGAAAAACAAACGCAGAAATTGATGCGGAGAAAGGACTTCAGCCTCCGCTAAGGTTCTTCGACTCTGGTAATGGATGGGATGCGAACTATAAAATAGGATACAATACTGATCCTAATCTTTAAACTACTTTATATAAATGGCAATTTTTAACCCGCAATTTTTTACAAATCCCGTAGCAAGCTTAAATACTGCTTTCGGTATCCCTACATGCATCCTTAACCTAGGGGTCCAAGCACTCTCTTTGGTAAGTTCGGACGTATTGCAAACGCTTGCCTCGACTGCCAACGATGGGAAGGCAGCAGCCAGGTCAGCTATTGCTGGAGTAGTGCGGGATTTATTTGGAGAGACGGGGTTGCTTCAGTATGATGACGGATCAGGAAAACTCACGCTCCTATCCTCTTCTAGTAACTTTGGATTAGATTTAGGGTTTATGCAAACCTTGGCTAATGTTACTGGGTTTTTATCCGAGATTGAATCCGTTGCAAATCAAGGTATAGGGATTTATAATGAACTTGCTAATTGCATGAGAGAATTAGAGGATTTTCTTAACAGCACAGGTCCAGCACCCATGACTGGGGTTGGTGGGGTAGGTGGAGGCAGCACAGATCAATACACTCAAGCTTACAGAGAAGCTGCATTAGGGATTGCTCGTCAAGAAGTGGAATCAGCTACAAATTTCATTAATCAATGTGATGAATTAATATTAAATGTGGGGACAGTTCTGAGAGAGAGACAACTAAGCGACACTGAGAGCACCTCTGACGAGCCTATCTTCCGATTAGTTTATGGTCCTCCCGTTTCTAAACGAGGTGTCTTTATTCTTTCAGAAGACGGTCTTTACTTTGATTCACAGAACAGGTTATACAACGGAAAGCCCATCCCCTCTGCTTCAGACATTGGGTTTGTTGTTGATAGCGATAAGTGGAAAATGGATCACGCCCCTAATTTAGGAGGTAAAGGAACTCTGGTTTCTGTGGAAACCCTTAACACGTATGTTGACACTATGTTTGATATTAATGTAGTGGATAATTCACAAAATCTAATCGAGTTTTATAAAGAAGATCTGTTTCTTAATACTATTGAAGGCCAAAAAGATAAACTAGTTTATGATCTTTCCGCACAAGTGGGGGACTTAATTAATTCAGGGTATACCCAAGAATCCGCTATAGTAATTAATCTATTGAATAGTATTAACTCAACTATTAGCAACTTTAATACAAAGGTAGATAAAAGAAAAAAACAGATAGAAGTGGCTGTAAAAGGTCCTGATCTCTTTGGCTCAGATGAGGTGTTCTCTCCTGGCAATATCCCAGTTAACGATTTTTCGTTTTTAAGTTCAATTAGTTTAGATGTCGCGTTAGAGACTCAGGAGCTTTTAATTTTTGGAGCGGGTGAAGTTGATGATGTAGTGTTACCTATGTCCCCTGTTTTTGCTGAGTCTTATGGGAGAAGCTCTAACGTATTGTTAGACCCATTAGTGATCCCCCCAATAGGGAAAGGTTCTATAGTGTTTAATCATTCCCCTAGTTCTACAGATGTTCCTGCAATCTCCTTAACTGATAACATTGTCACTACTAGTCTTTTTGGAATATATAACTTCTTACAACCCGATGGGGTAGCCCCTGACTCTAATCAATTTCAGACGAAGAATGCTGCCTCCTTGATTACTTTAAATAGTGCTCAAATGATCGGAAGTGCTCCTACACTGTTTACTTCGGGTTTAGGTATTCCTAGGTTTGATGGTTTGGCTAGAGTTGCAGGTCCTACTTATGCTTTAAATAATAGCCCAGGGTGCCTCCGTTTACCTCCTAGCAAGGACATGCAAGATATGTTCTATGGTGTTAGTGGGTGCAGTATTGATTGCTGGTTAACTATTCCTCAATACGGTGCTTCTGCTAATACCAAGGAAGTTAACGGTAGTGGGGTTCCTAACCTTTATCCCAATCATGGGGAGTGGGCCGATTACAATTATTATAAGATTCTGTTAGGTAATGAGAATACGGGTGGTAGCCTAGGTATTGCAGATGTTAGCTCTTTAGTTGACTCAAAAGGGAGTAACACTACCCGTGGATTATTAATAGGGTTTACTAGAGATCCAGTAATTGAGAGTGATGGAATTATAATTCCTGGGACTAACACCAACCCAGGGTTAAACGCTGGGATTGATACCTCTGCAACAACCGCATCAAGCTGTTTCTTTATTGCTCCTACCCTTTCTATGAATGCAAGCTCTGTTGAATTTATTCCTAGTAATGAGGACTGTACTAACTTTGGATTTAGAAAATTAGTGGTTAAGGATACTTTTGAGGTGAGTGGTTATGATGACGCTATTGATACTAGCACCCCCAAATCGTTTAAAGATGTTTCTGGATCTTTTATACACCTACACATGTCTTTTGATGTTGGTGGGAATAAGTGTTCTATTTATCTAGATGGTAATTTAATGGCGACATCTTCGATGGAGGGCTTATTTGGTTCTCCATTAGCCCAACCACCTAGACTCCCTACTTTAATTACAGGTGAAAATAGTATTAATCCGAGTTTCTATTATTCCAACAGTACTGTAAACCAACGCCCTGGGATCAATATGTTTAATAATGGACCCAAGACAGACCAGTACTTTACGCCTTGGATTGTCGGTAGTGGCTGGACTGATGGGTTGCCTATTACTGTTCCCACTACTATGGGCGCACATCCTGTTGTAATGCCAGGAGGGTTTATGGGGGACCGACATGGAATATCCAGCGGGTTAAACGGGCATGTCGGAAGTTTAAAGTTTTACGCTCGCCCCCTAACTATTAAAGAGGTTCGTCAAAATTACGAAGCTCAAAAAGGTTTCTTTAAGAATATCTATACATGAATTCCCAAACTAACATATATGGAACAATACACACAGGCACGATAGTCGCTGATTCTATAGGTATAGGAAATACCTTACCTTCGTTTGGAGTAAAGTTCCCTCTTTTTGATAAAGGTAATCCTGCAAAAGGAATCTTTATAAAAACTAAAGGCATAGAGTTATTAAAGAGTATGGTTCGCCAATTTATTAATACTGAACGTGGAGAGCGTGTAATGCTTCCTAACTTTGGATTATCTTTAAAACGCTTTCTTTTTGAGCCAATAACCCCTGATTTACTTCTTAACATCCAGAATGAGATATACTCAGGGTTCTCTCAATATCTTCCTGAAGTCCGAATCTTAGATTTACAGGTAGTTGGGGGGGAGAAAGTCCAAGGCTTAGGGCTTCCTGGACTTAAAATAACACTAGTTATTTCTTCTATAAATACAAACGAGCAAGCTGAGATCTCCGTAAACCTATGACATCTAATTACAATTTACCTAGTGACATACCATATACTACCGCTGAGTCGGACTTTCAAAGATTAATTTCTACTACAATAACCGACGATCAAAAGAAAGCTTTAATTGAGTATTCTTCTACTGACTTTGCTTCCTTAAGAGAGTCCATGCTTACTTATCTTAGAGCAGCGTATGCGGAAGATTATCAAAATATTGCTGAGTCTGATTTTGCAGTTATGTTTACTGAACTAATTGCTTATATGGGTTCAATTCTTTCCTTTAAAGCCGATGCATTAGCTAATGAAAATTTTCTTCCCACTGCAAGAAATAGAAGGAATGTTAAAAAATTACTAGAGCTTATTGGGATTAGGATGAAAGGGCCTACCTCTGCTGGGGCCTCAGCGCAACTAACTCTAGGTTCTGCGATTACAGACGCTATTGAGCAAGTTTTGATAGACGCTTCTGACAGATCTTTTACTGTTACGTCCCCTTTGGATGGAGCAGCCTTAACTTATACGTTGTATAAGTTACAGAACGGTAAAATCGCAAACTTAAATTCCAATAGCACAGACATTGAATTGCTTCCTTCTGAGGTTTCTAATGATGCCAGCACTGTTTGGACAAACTTAGCCTTGTTAGAGGGGGCTTTAGTAGAAGAGACTGGGTTTTTTGATAATACTGAAATATTTAAGACTATCTCTTTAACGCAAGGTCCAGTTATTGAAAATAGTGTTCAGGTATTCGTTAATTCCGCAGAGCCTCTTTCTGGAACATATCATCAAGTTGATAATATTTTTTCAGCATCAGGGAGCACTAATCAAATCTTTGAATTACTTTACGATGATATTTACAATGGAACTATTAGATTTGGTGATGGTAGAGTAGGGGCCTCTCCTCCTAATTCATCAACGTATAAGGTTTTGTACAGAGTAGGTGGTGGTAGCAGGGGAAATTTATTAGGTACAACTATTGATGCTCCAATAAGCACCTCCCAAGGCGCAGGAACTGTAACCAATACTAGTGTTGCTACGGGAGGGATGGATGCTGAAACTATTCAAGAGGCGAAGGCTACAGGCCCATTAGTTTTTAAGCAGCAAGATCGTTTAGTAACCTTAGAGGATTACTCCTCTTATGTTTCTAGGTATAGGAGCCCTAATGGCGGAGCAGCTATTGGCACAGCTACTACAAGGAAAGCGTACTCCTCTGCTAATATTGTTGATGTTTATGTCTTACAAAAAGCTACTAATCTCCAACTACAGAAAGCTACTATTGATTACAAGTCCAATCTATTACAGGCTATGTCCCAGAAAAAGATGCTTACTGATGAGCTTGTGATTGTAGATGGATTAATACGCACACTAGATCTTGTTTCCACTTTGTATGTGGATATCTCTTTGTTAGACTATGAAGAGACTATAAAAGCTGAAGCTATTCAGGTAATACAAAACTTTTTTTCTTACACCAGCTTTCAGTTTGGGACTAGATTTGTTCCTGAAGAGCTTAATAGGGATCTATTTAACTTAAACAAGATTCGCTACTCTACTATTGATAATTTTGATTCGGCTATTACGCCAGACTTTAATGAAGTTATCCAACTTAATAATATTACGATAAATATAAGTTACATATAAATGGCAAGAAAATACTCAAAATCTAATTTTGTTGACGCAGTAAAGATAATTACTCCTGATGTGTATCTAAATGAGGACCTCACTGTAAGCTCAGATCAAATAAGTTTTGTTGATCAAGTTATAAATAGTCATGTAGCTGGTATAAGTTTAATTTCTAGCGATGAAGAATCTGATTTCTTGCACTTAAGCTCAATAATTAACAGCAACTCCTTAAGTGCCATTAGCACTCCCGAAGGATTTTCTAGATTTTTTATAAAACAAAACAATCTGACGGATATAACCCCTCAAGTATTTGATAAAAAAATACTTCGACCAATAAATAAATCACTAGCTTCTTTTGATACTTCTACAAGTTTTGCATCCTATGTAAGCTCAACACTTCTCCCTAAATTTACTATAAACTCACCAACCTTAGATGCTGATAATTTAGGAGTTTATTCGACTACGTTTTCTGGAACCCACGCCTATTTCATTGATAATTTAAATTGGCTATACTTTTTAAATACTAGTGGGCCAGTGTATGATCCATCTGCATTAGTTTATGATGCTTTGGTTAATAAGATTTATAAAGGCGGGACTTATACAATAACAAATGCTATTAAAGATTATCAGACTTATGTTTGGAAGAATTATTATGATGATGTTCTCTATGACCCAGACTTTGCAGAGAATGGTACAGAAGAGTATTCGGTTATTGATGGTTTTAACACTCTTGATAGTGATTTAATTCCTGATCCTTTCGTGTCTGGTGAGGGTACTTTCACTAGTGGAACTCAAAACTTAGATAAATTAAAAACTTTTATTGATATTGTTTACTCTCCTTTATATATTGACAGAGAAGACACCCGAGTAGAAGATTCTATTAATGAGCTTTTGGGGACTACAGACAAGTTAAAATCTCTAGAGCCAGCAGGACCTTTCCATAAGTTTTTAAGAGCTTACTCTTATGTTTTTAGGGATTTAGACAATACTGTAGAGTCTATTACCACGTTACCCTCGATCCAAGATTGTCCCGATGATTATCTCCCCTATCTTGCGAGCCTTATTGGTTGGAATTTATATGGTAGAAACGTAGAATCGTGGAGAAACCAAATTGCCAACGCAGCTAACTTGTATAGAAAGAAAGGAACTAAGGCTGCGATTAATGAAGCGTTAGACACAATCCTCGTACAAAACCCA
>TARA_R110002020_G_scaffold266483_33_pt1 | contig 19647 bp, 24 predicted proteins | sample TARA_R110002020 | Tara Oceans TARA_R110002020 (sample SAMEA4396489) | marine metagenome | biome: Westerlies Biome; feature: [MES] marine water layer (ENVO:01000295) within the mesopelagic zone...; material: water (ENVO:00002006), including particulate matter (ENVO:01000060)...
GCATCGGCGACCAGGTCATCGAAAGCCGCCTGGGCGAAGAGGCCGATCTTGTTGAAGTCGGTGTGCTCGGCGATCTCGGCGTCGTCGAAGTTCATTCGGCTGGACATGCGGAGCGTCCTCTAGAGTCGCGTGCGGTCGACGAAGCCGCCGAGATGGTGGCTTCCGTCGAGCGGGATGGCGTCGGACAGGCGGATGCGGCGGCGCCAGGCGAAGGTCGCCGAGTAGAGGGTCTCCGGAGCCTTCGCGATCGTCATGGCGAGCCGGGCCCGGCGGACCGGCTCGCGATCAACAGAGCGCAGGCCGGCCCGGCCGATCGCCGACCGGTTCACCTCAAAGGGGTTTGCAGGACGCCTCAAAGGCAGCTTGACGAGGTAGTGAGCGGTCAGCGGCGGGTGCGCGATCGGGCGCCAGCCGATGCCGGACCGGCCGATCGCGAAGCGCGTCGGGTGTGCCACCACGCGGACGATCTCGGCATCGACGAAGGCGAGATATCGGCGCAGCCCCTCGCGCGTGCCCTTCAGGTCGGCCAACCGCTCACCTGGATAGACCACGGAGCGGCCGGCGCACTGGGCGATCATCTCCCGCTGGCGCGCTTGCCCCCAGTCGTCGAACCACAGGTCGACCGAATAGTGCGCGGCAAGGAACGGCAGGAACGCTGCCGGCGTCTGATGCGGATCCATGATCTCCCGGATCGGCACCTCGATCCGGTCGGTCAGCGCCTCGCCGAGGGCAACTTCGAACGGCCCCGGATCCGGGACCAGGTCCTGGACGAACTCGCCGTCGATCGGGCCGTAAGGCGCGCCGAAGTCGATGGGCTCACCCGCCTCATCAGTGAGGAAGAGATAGCCGATCATGCGAGGACCGTTCCGGTGGCGTCTCGCCAATCCGTGCCGTCCGACCAGTAGGGCCTCGCACCGGGCCCGGCATCGATCACGTAGATCATCGCTCCCGGCCCGGCAGAGCTCGCTGACGGAACTGTCGTTACAGTGAACGGGCGGGTTCGGATCGGGCCGTCGGCGTCGATTGTCGCTGTCGGCGTGATGTTGCCAATGGAGAGCTGCGGGCCGAAGGTCTCGCCGTGCCAGAAGGTCCCGACTGCGCCGCCCGCGAAGGAACCGTTGTGGTAGGAGCCGTTGATCTCCAGCTTCGCGATACCCGTGTCTGCCGCCCCGCGAAAGCCGATACGGCCCTTGGTCCCGTCAAACGGGTAGTAGTGGGCGAGGCCCAGACTGCTTGCCGATCCGATGGCCTTGCCGTCGACGAGTGTGGCCCCTTCGACAAGTCCAATGGGCTGCGCACTTTGGATGCGCAGCACGTGGTTTGCTTGGATGCTGTCGCCAAAGGCGAAGATGAGCACGTCACCCGAGTAGTTTCCGGGGTAGCCCGGCCCAATCGACCAGCGCTTGCCGGGGTCGCCGGAGTTTTCGAGTACAATTGAGCCCTCGCTTGATGGGCTCGCCTTGATGTGGAGAGGCCCCTCGGGGTTGGCGCCCTCCAGACCTATTCCGCAGTAGCCAGTGGCCGGGTCGATGAAAAACGAGCTGGCCCATTCGACGTCATAGTCGCTCGCAGAAGCCTTTACGGGAACGGACCCAACAGCGCCGGCGACCGGCAAACCCGGGCCGGTGGGGCCCGTTGCGCCATCGGCACCAGGCTCGCCCTGCTCACCGACAAGAGCCCCCAGCCACTCGCTTGCCGTGCCCTCGAAGCCGTTTTCGATGGCGACCTGGTAAGCGCTCTTGCCCTCGGCAACCATCTCGGCGATCTGCGCGACCGCCACGCGTCCGGTCGCGCCGTCGAAAACTCCGATCAGCTCGGCTGTCTCGGGCGCGTCGATGAGCGGCAGCTCGCTCGCCTTGGTGGGCCGGTGTTCGTAGCTCACGCGCGCACCTCCGCGACAACGGTGATCCCGGTCAGCACCGGGACGGTGTAGGGATCGGCCTCAATCGCGACCGGCGCGGTGTCGCGCACCCGGATGACGTTCTGGCCGTAGGCCGCACCCGCCATCAGCCCCGCCGGCACCTCGCCCCCGATGAGGGTTCGGGCGTCGCCGGCGGCGCGGACGCGGGCGACCGCCTCCAGGCGCACCATTTCGGCGTCGGGCCCGATCGACGGCACCTCGATCACCTGATCGACGCTGTACTCGCGCCGGGTGGCGCCGATCACGGCGACGCCGAGCGCTTCCGGCTTCACGTTGGGCGCCCGCACCGCGGCGGTAACGAGGGCCAGCTCGACCGGCGTGGGGTTGCGGCCGCCCGGGCCGGTGATGACTATGTCGCTGTCACCGAGGCGGCCGTGGACGGCCCGGCCGTTGACGACGGCGTGGCCCATGCCGGGCCAGACCGTCCACGCTTCCAGCAGGTAGCGCCCGATCGAGCCGATCGACGCGCGATCGAAGGAAAGCAAATAGCGCCGGAGAAGCGCCGCGTCGGTCTCCATCACGGCCGCCGCGGTCTCGGTCGCCGGCGTCACCGTCAGCCGCGCGAGGTTCTGGGAGGCGGCAATGTTCGCAAGGTCCGGGCCGGTGGCTCGGGGTGCCAGGACAGCCTTCACGGCATCGTTGACCCGTCCCCGATCGAGAAGCCTGAGATACGCCCAGGCCTCCGCCGCCGATATCACGACAGGATCGGTCTCGAGCGTCTCGACGTCGTACTCCGGCAAGGTCGGGTCGGCGACGCGCTGGACCGCCCAGACGTCGAGGAACCGCGCGAGGAACTCAGCCTTCAGCGTCTTGAAGTCGAGCGCATGGATCGCGTCCGGGAACGGCACGCGCGACAGGTCGATGGAGGTCGGACTGATCATTGGACGCGTGCCGTCCCCTGCCCGAAGCCCATCGTGAACGAGACAGCCCGCTCGACGTCCTCGCTGTAGCGCGGATCGTCCTTGGCGAGATGCGCGGTCGGGCGAAAATCCACTTCGATCCGAAGGCCGGCCCGACCGAGCCGAAGCTCCTCGACACTTCCCTCGGCCCGCAGGTGACGGACCTTGAAGTTCGGGACCCAAAGGTCGATCGCAGTGCCGACCAGCTGGTGCCAGGCGGCGAAGAGCTTGGGCGTGACCGCGCGGCCGAGGAGCTCGACCACCCCGCCGCCGAACTCGCGCAGCATGACGCGCGAGCCGATCCGGGTGCCGAGCGTCACCTCGACGCCCTGATAGGCGCACTCGAGGGTCCCGATGATCCGCCCGGTCCGCCGATCGACGCCGCTCACTGGTCGGACGCCTCGTCGGCCGTGGCCGTGGTCGGCGCCGCCTTGGTCCGGCGCGCCCCCTTGAGCGAGATCCGACCGAGGGCCAGATCGTAGCGCGCCTCAGCCTCCGTGAGGGCAACGACCCGATTGGCGGGCACACGCGTCCCGTTTACCCAGGGCACGCCCTCGGCGACGTCGTAGTCTCGCTTTTCCATGATCTCACCCGATGTTGACGTTCGATGAGCCGCTGGCCCGTGCATGTCCGCACGTGTCGGCGTCTCCTCTTCGGTTGGCGGGAATGCCGCCAAAACGAACCTTCGCCGACCCGTGCGCCGTGACCGGCCCCGTGTGCGGCGGCATGAACGGCGCGTGCCCTGAGACCGGGCTGCCATTGACTGCGGCCAGCTTGCCGTTGATCCTGACCTTCGACTGCAGCGAGCCGGTCACGATGCCACCGCCGGTGTCGGCATCCCCGATGCGGTGTGCCGGCTCTCCCATCAGCCGATGTCAATCCGGCTGGCGTCCATCACGATCCGGTCCGCTGCGATCGTGATGATCGTGTCCCCAATTGTCAGCGTGAGGGTGTCGCCGGTGATGGAAACCCGCACGGCGCCGAGCGTGAAGACATTCTCTCCGAGGTCCTGAGACGGAGGCGGCGCCTGACCGGAGAAGCCGGCCCGGAACAGAACCCCTTTCCGAGGATCACCGGCAGGGTTCATCACTCCGACGATCTGACCCTTCGACAGCGGAACCCACGTTCGTGTGGCCCCGCCGCTTTCCGGGTGCGGATACCAGGGCGACAGATGCCGGCCGCCGTCCGAGGCCGTGCCGAGATCAAGGCGATACCCTTTGGCCGGGTCGACCTCGGCGACGGGCCCGACCTTCAGCGCATTGGCGAACGCCGTCTTGAGCATCTCCAGATCGAGCTTCGTGCCCACGATCACGTCGAACATCAGTCGTCCCCCGTGACGGCGACGGATCCAAGTCCGCCGACCTCGATGGTCAGGTCATCGATCTCGGCACCGTACTCGATCGGACCGATGCCCAGGGCCGCAACCTCGCTCGCGCTGAGGCCCATACGTTCCTGGGCGATGCGCCACGGCTCATGGTCACCGGCGAGCAGCGAGCGGATCGTCGTGGCGTACGCCACCAGATCGGTCGCGCCGCTTTCCTCCATCAGCGCGAGCAGCTGTCCGAAGGGTGTCACGGGATTGATGGGTTCACCGCGTGGCGGATCCTCGATCAGCTTCAGCGTGACACGCAGCTGGGCGGCGGCAAGCCGGCCCACCTGCTCCGTGGAGCTCGCCCGTGCCCGTTCAATTCTCACGATCTCAGTCGAAAGGCCGAGAACGACCTTCGACCAGGCATTGTCACTGTCCCTAAGCGCGTCGGCGATCTGCCGGCACACGACATCGAGGTGGAACTCGAAAGCCCGATCGGTCGGCGGAATGCCGGCAAACACTTCCGCAGTACCCTCATCAGGGTCGCGATCGAACATCGTGGCAGCGATGCCGATTTCGAAAACGAGGTCCGTCATCCCGTTGGACGCAAAATCTCGCGGCCAGCCTTCCTCGTCCCGCCGATCGGTCTTGTCGGTGTAGACGATCACGAACGGCTTCTTCTGGCCGCTGCGCAACATGCCGTTCGCGTCCGTTTCCAGCGCGCCGATCTCGCTGTCGAGCACATTGTCTCCAACCAGGGTACGACCCCTGAGCGCCTGCACCACAGCCACGCGCATGCCGAGACGTATCAAGCTCATCGGTCAGGCCGCCCCGAGATAGACGACGAGGCGCCAGGCGTTGCGATCGTCAACATAGAGAACCTGGTACCAGGGTGTTTCGGGACGACTCAGCGCCTTCACCATGTCGCCCTTGCGAAGGTCCGGGCCCTCGTAAGTTGCACGGTCGATCCAGATGGTTGCCACGCTGCCGGCGACGTTCGTCAGCCAGGCGGACGTCCGACCGCCGGACACGTCCTCGCTCTCCGCCGTTCCACTGCGAAGCGGGGCGGAGAACTCGAAGGCGGGACGGTCCGGATCGGTCGCCCCGCCCTCCAGGAAGGACGCGCGCAACGGCTCCGCCCATCGCGCATCCACCCCGGCCACGATCGTGTCCCGGAGTTCTGCAATGTTCCGCGCGACGGGCATGGCAGATCAGGCTTTCGCTTCCGCGGCCGTTAGCGCGCTCAGGATCTCGTCCTTGAGCGCGTCCGGCTTGACCTCGACTTTGCGCTTTGCCGCTTCGGCGACGAGCTCGTCCTTGGTCATCTTGTCGAGCTCGGTCTCAGCGTCGCCCGCCTCCACCTGCCTGGCGTCCACGGCATCGACCTTCTTGCCCGGTTCCGCCAGTCGCTCGGCGACGAGATGATCGCCATAGGTGAGCGGAAGACGGACCGTCGTGCCCGGGGCCAGGGTCTGGCCGTCCTTCAGTTTGGCAACACTCTCCGGCACGATTACCGTCGAGCGCATCGTGTAGTGTTTCGAGGACATCATGGTCTCCATCGTCACAGCATCGGAATGCCGCCCGGCAGGATGACGGGCGGCACGGCGATCGCAGCCGATCAGGTGAGGGTGAGCTTGCGGAGAACCTCGGGGCGGGTGCACAGCGAGATGGCGTTCATCTGAACCTCCATCTCGCGACCCTTGCCGTTATCCTTCGGCCACTGCCGCATGTAGAACGGCAGGCCGACGGTGTTGATGGTCTCCTCGTAGTCGGCCGGCGCGAAGCGGGTGATGAAGAGATCCGGCACGCCGATCGGCACGACGCGCGCCTCGTTCGCCGCGATGTAGGGCGAACCCAGATCGGAGGTGGCGGCGGCGCCGGTGCGGTACCGCTCCCAGGTGGCACCGCCAAACTCGAAGACGTCCGGCACGGCGTTGCGCAGCTGAAGTGCCGGGATACCGGACGCAAGAAGCGTCTCCTTCAGGCTCTTGTGGCGCCACATCGCGGTGTGGAAGTCCCGGCCGGAGAAGACATGCAGGCCGTTGTAGGGCTCATCGAGCGCGTCCTCGATTCCGTAGCGCACCCCATCGAACACCTCGCCGACATCGGTCGCGTCGACGTCCAGTTCCATCGACACCGCGGCGGGAGTGGCAACACCGAAGTCCGTGTAGAGGTTGGAGAGAACCTTCCCGCCTTTCGTCAGGATCACACCCTTGATCGCGCCACAGCGCTGATGCTCGAGCGTCATCGTGAGATCCTGAGCGTGCCGCTCGCCCCGCTTCTCGACACGGCCCTGGACGGTTTCGACATCCGACTCGGAACCAAACGCGCGAACGTTCTGGACCTCGTCGGCAAGAACAGCGTCGTCACGCTGGTAGTGGGGAACGCGGAACGGGATGCCTTCCCGCTTCTCGCTGCCGGTCGTCTCGCCGGGTCCACCACGGGGCGTCGGTTCGACCAGGGCGAGCTGACCGTCTCGCATCTCCACGAAGACCGTCGTCGTGGTGACGCCGTCCTCGTTGAAAATTCCGGCCTGGGAGATCTGGCCGGGCCGATATTTGGGCTTATTGATCGCAGCGGTCAGCGAGACGAGCGAGAACGCGTCGTCGTTGAAAATGTCCATGCCGGGCATTTTTCGTGGCTCCTCATGAAAAAAGCCCGCTCATGGGCGGGCCGCGTGGGAAGGTCGGAGTTCGGAGAGGTTCAGATGTGCCGGTCAGCGGACCTTGATGTGGGCTCCGCGAAGCTGGGTCGCCTTGGCACCCCGCTTCGTCGCGTCATCGACGCTGGCGTGGTAGGCGAGCTCGGGACCCTTCACCTCCGCGTTCATATCGATGACGACGGCCTCGACGTCGCTCGCGGTCGCATCGACGCGATAGGCAAGGATGGCCGTGGCCGTCTCGCCGCCTTCCTTGCCGACAACCTCGGCGTTCGGCGAGGCGACGAACTTCTTCGAAGCGGTCACCTGGCCGAGCACGGTGCCGGGGGCCAGGACGCCCTCGCCGCTGGCGATCGTCACGCTCTCGCGCGACAGGGCTCCGGGGGCCTCGGTGAGCAGGAACCCGAGATCCCGTGCGCCTTCGATCTTCTTTTCCATCATCGTGTCCTCGTTTGGAGCCCAGCCTTACCGGCCGCGGCGCGCCTCGTAGATCGCAGACGGGCTGATCGAAGCCTTGGGCTTCTGCCCGGTCGAGCGGTCCGATCCTCCGTTGAGCCCCTCGCCATTCAGGCGGCGACGCTCGTATTCCTCCGGGTCGGCGGCCGCTTTGGGAGCGGCAGCCTCAGCCTTCGGAGCGGCGGCGAGAGCAGCCTTGATCCCCTCGATCGGCATGTCGGCATCGAGAAGATGCTCGGCGAGCGCCTCACGGCCGGTCGCCTCGTCCAGGGCCATGACCGTCGTGCGGCGCTCCCGGTAGGCGGCGACAGCGGACTTGCCGGCCTCTTCCTTCACCTTGTCGATGTCGGCGGTCGTATCCTCCGCCCTGGTCTTGTCCGTCATCTGGGGCTCCTTGTTCTGACGGGTGGATGCGGTCGCGGAGGCGGCCGCGCGATCATCGGTCTCGAATGACCAGTCCTTGCGCTTCGCAAGCGCCTTGAGGCGCTGGGGAGCGTTCGCGTAGACCCGGAAATCGAAGGCGGCGACGGCCTTGGCTTTCGCCTTCTCCGCCTCGTCGGCGTAACCCTTGGCAACCGCCTCATCGGACGTCAGCCAGAGTTCGGCCTGCATGTCGGTGCGAACCGCGGCGACGTCGTTGCCGCTGCGCTCGGCGTAGATGGACGCCATCTGGGTGGCGTAGGCGGTCAGCTGCTCGATCGTCTTCTCGTGGTCGGCAACCGTCCCGAAGGTGATGTTCGCCGGGTCGTGGATCATCATGATCGCGCCGGCCTTCATCACGATCTCATCGCCGGCCATCGCGATGACGGACGCGGACGAGGCGGCAATGGCGTCGATCTCGATCCGAACATTGCCCTTGTGGGCTGCGAGCGCGTTGTAGATGGCGAGACCGTCGTCGATGATCCCGCCGCCAGAGTTCAGCCGGACCGTGAGATCGTTCTCGCGGCCATGCTCGGCGAGCGCGGCCAGAACTTCGGAGGCGGTGAAGCCCTCGTCCCAAAAATTGTCGCCGACGTACCCGTAAAGAACGAGTGCGCCGTCCTGCAGGATCGGCATGTCGATTGTCCTTTGGTCAGTAGGGGCGCATGCGCCCGCGGATCGCGTAGCGGGTGCGCTTCGGCGTCCGGCCTTCCTGGATCGCGCAGAGGCGATCGGCCTCGACGATCTCCCGGTCGAGAAGATCGAGGTTGGCCTTGAAGTAGGCCATTTCGTCCTCGCCAAAGCGCGCCTTGGAGACCGTGTCGCCGGTCGCGATCGCGGTGCGAACCTCGCGCAACCGCGCCGCCTTGGTGCACGGATCCTCAGCCATCATGCGTCTTCCTTCGCAGGCGTACGATTGCCGTCCGCCGCAGCCCCGTCAGGACCCGCCCCGCCCTGGGTGCGCCCGAACGGATGCGGGATCCCGTTGGTTTGAAGGAACTGCATCTCGCGGGCGACCTGCAGCGCGTTCTCTTCCCAGTCCTTCCCGTCATCGGCGCATTCGTCCGAGAGCGAGGTGACGCCGAGCTCCAGGCGGACCTTCTTCGCCATGGCCGCCCGGTAGTCGTCGGCAACGGGCTTTGCCGGACCGTTCCATTCGGCGAAGGTGACGCGTGACCGGTTCGCCGCGAACGCCTGGTAGCCACCCTTGAAGCCGATCCGCCCGGTGCCGATCATCTCGTCGAGCCATGCCCCGTAGACGCGATCGGCGAACGGCGCCGCGATCCGGGTCCGCCGGCGCAGCACGATCGGCCAGATCGACGAGATTCCCATCCGGACGCTCGAATAGGTCGCGTTCGAATGGTCCATCGCCAGGCTCTCGAAGGTGACGCCGAGGCGACGCGCCATCTCCCGCTGCAGGTTCCGGGAGAACGGGAGATACTGGGATCCCGGCGTGGCGGCGGTGTGCATCTCAAAAGTCTCGCCCGGGCCGAGATGATTGATCCGGGCCGGATCGTTCATCGCAATCCCGTGCTCTTTCAGGGCGCCGATCCGCTGGGTCCACACCTCGAAGAGATCTGCCGTCAGTTCGCCCACCAGGCCGGCCCAGTCCTCCGCGTCGTAGCCGGCTGGGGCTTCGATATCCTCCAGCGTCTGGATCGCCTGGAACGCCTGCTCGCTCGGCTCCGGGCTCTTGATGGTGGCGGCGAACGCCGTCTGCAGGAGCGCGGTGGCAAGGGTCGCGTCGGCAAGCTGATCGTATTGCGCAATCACCTTCAGGATCGGAGCGAGCAGCGAGATCCCGCGCGGCGCACCCGGGTTCTCGCCGCGGTCCATCACATGGATCACGGCGCGGGCCGGCACGTCCTTGTCGAGTTCGAAGCCCGCCGAGCGCTGCTTGAACCGGAAAACCGTCGGACGTCCATAGGCGTCGTGGAAGATCCCATCCTCAAGCCCGTCGAGTTCGCGCGACACCCTCGGTAGGCGATGCGGCGGGATGAGCGAGACCTTGGTGCCGGTTTCCAGGCCGAGCGGTCGACGCTGCGCCGTCGGCATGTAGTCGAGAACGCCGAGCGCTTCGCCATAAGCCAGATAGTGGCGCATCACGCCGTCGAGCATCTCCGCGAAGGTGCACTTGCCGGCAAGGTCGCACTCGGCCGGGCTCCATGCCCAGCGGCGCCATTCCGCCTCGACCTCCCGGCACCAGGCGCTGCGCTCTGCGTCCGTGTAGCCCAGCCGCGCGAGGTCCGGACGGGCGTTGAGCTTGAGCTCTTCGCCGACGGTATCGGCGACGATCTGATCGGCGGCACCCGCGATCCAACCGGAGTTGTGCAGGAAGTCGAGCGCGAGAGCCGATGCCCGGCCAGCCGCGTCCCTTACGTCATGCCGCGCATCGCGCGTGACGGCGCGGCGCATATGCAGGACGCCCGACCGGTCGCCGCGCAGATAGCGGGCGGTCGGGCGGCCTGCCCCGCCAGATGCCGACCTGGCGGCATCCCTTCGAAACAACCGCGTCAGTGCGTTCATGATCCGCCCTGCCGATACGAGTTCCAGCGCCCGCGACGGCGCTCAATCTTGCGACTTTCACCGCCTGCGGCAGGCCGCTTCGGTTTTGCAAACGGGCTTTCGTCCGCCGCCACGAAAAGGTCCGGCTCCTCGGTCCGACCGTGAACCGCGACGAGGAGGTCGGCCCAGCGCTCTGCCGAAAGCCGCCGCTTGCGTTCCAGGTGCCAGGCGAGCGCGAAGGCGTAGACGGTCGCGTCGAGCCAGTCGTTCTTGCGCCCCGCAACCTTCTTCCACTTCCGCTCGGCGTCCGGATTGATCAGGCGCCGGTGATTGCGGGATGTCGATTGCTGCATGATCTCGTCGGGATCGACGAGGCGCTCGGCGGTCAGCTCCTGGGCAAAATCCTCATCACAGAGGTGGGCAGGCAGATGCAGCGTGTTGCGCGGGAAGCGACCGGCCTCGTCGGGACCACCGACGAGGTTCGCAAGGGCTGCCATGATCTCCGTTTTGACGTCGTAGTTGCCCACCGGATAGAGCAGCACCTTCGAGACGACGCGCCCTCTCTGGTCCTTCACATCGCGTTTGACCGGCGTGCCCAGCCAAGCAAGCTTCAGCTTCTCGCGGCCGTCCAGTGCGAACACGTTCGGGCGCCCGGCGCAGAACCGATAGACGCGATCGGTCGAGAAGCCGGAGTCCACACCGGACAGGTCGATCGCCTTCTCAGCATCGCCGGCGGTCGGGTACGTGCGCCCGAGAGCGTCAGCGAGCTGGATCCAGGGTTTGTCGCTCTGGTCCGGCGCGCCCTCAAAAATCTCCCGGTCGACCAGCCAACGCTGACCACGTGGCCCGATCGCGTAGACCAGCCATTTGATCCCGTAGCCCTGGACGTCGGCCGCCGACACCAGCAGGCCGGCTTCGGCCGGGACCACGCGGGCCTCGATCGGGTCCGCTCGCGCAACCCTGACGATCTCTTCCCAGTCGACGGTGACGCCACCCGGATCGTACGGCTCGGCGAGATCCTGCTGGAAGAACACCCGAAGCTTGGACGGCACACCTTCGGCGTCAACCCAGCGCGCCCAGATGTCGGCGAAGCGCTCCTTCGGGGCATAGCCGGCCCACAGGTGATAGCTCGGCTGCCAATCCTTGCACCGCTCCTCGCACGGATTGCACCGCCAGATCGCAAGCTCTTCAGCCGTCATCGTGCCCGGCACATTGGCCTCACCATCGACAACGCGGGTCGCGATCCACTCGCCGCGGCTCAGCATCTCCGGCTTGTGGCCATCGAGAATCGCACCGTCGCAGGAGGCACACCGGCAGTGCGCCGGAAGATCGTCGGTCGCCGGTCGCAGCTGGTCGAACCGCAGCGCCTGGTAGGTGTCGCAGTGCGGGCACGGCACGTAGAAACGCCGCTGGTCACCCGCCTCAAAATCACCGGTGATCGCACATTCACCGGCATAGCCCGGCGTCGAGCCCTGCCATTCCTTCGCAAGATCGCCGTACATCTTCTGGCGAGCCCGCGCCTGGTCGCGAGGGCTGCCGCGACCGTCAACGTCGGCCGGATAGCCGGTGACCTCGTCCATCGCGAGATACTTGATCGAGACCATCTGCAGGCCCTTCGACGAGCCCGCATTCACGATCTGGCAGAAGCCGCCGGCGAACCGCTTGAACGACGTCGTCGAGCCCTGTTCGTCACGGCTGTTGACCGGCAGCACCCGGTGCGAGATCCGGGGGCTCGCCTCGATGGTCGGCTGCAGCTTGATCCGATTGAACTTCGTCGCCTCTTCCAGCGTCGGAAGAACGATCATCATCGAGCCCGGCGCCTGGTCGACCACGAACCCGAACCAGTTCTCGATCGCGGTCGACTTGCCGAGCTGAGCGGCCCAGCGCGCCGTGACACGACGTGCGGGATGGTCCGGGTGCAGACAGTCTTGCGGCTCCCGCAGATACGGGACGCGGTCGGTGCGGAACGGTCCAGGCCAGGGCGATCCGGATTCCGTCGAGACCACCCGGTGACGGTCCGCCCATTCGCTGATCGTCAGGTCCTCGATCGGACGGCTTGCCGCCTCCAGCCCCCGAAACAGCACCTCCATTCCATAGGAGAGATCGGGGAACTGCTCGCGGGCCGGATGGATCGTCATTGCAGCGCGACACCCTCGGCGGCCCGATACACGTCCTCAGCGTCACCATCCGCGTTGCGGACACGCCGCATAGCTTCCAGGCGCGAGAGCAGTTCTCGGTTGAACACTTCCAGGCCCTTCCGGGCGAACTGCTTCAGCGCGAGACGCGCCGTCCGCTCGTCCCATCCGTATTTGACCGAGAGGCTGGCAGCCTCTCCCTCGATGGCGCGGTCGAACGCGCTTTGCATCAGAGCGATCGTGTCGCGCCCGGCCTGGTCGACCTCCGCCACCACGGTGAGCTGCTTGCGCCGCGTGGCGAGATCCATCTCGCGCAGCTCAGCGTCAGCCTGCGCCTTGCGGGCGGCCCCGTCTGACTGCGTCCCAGCGAAGCGCTTGCCCTTGCCCTGGGCGGCCGGCGCCAACGTGTAGGCCGGCTGGGTCGACCGGATCCGGACGTTCTCGCCCCGGTGCTGTCGAAGCGCTCCAAACTCAACCAGGTTCGCCTGCCCGGCCCGCTTCAGAGGAAGCGCCTCGGAGTGCTGCTTCAGGTACCGTGAAAGCGTCGACCGATCGACGGGATCGCCGAGCGTCGTCAGCCGCACCGCCGCTTCCGTGATCGACAGCCACTCGCCGCCGTCTTCCAACGGCTGATTGTCGGTGTCGATGTCGCTCATCCGTGTCGATCCGTGCACCGCACGCATGCTGCACGTGCGTGCCGTGTACCGCTTGCGAAGTGACCTACTGGCGAGATCTCGGGAGTCTTCCGCCCCGTGCGGGGCGAGGAACTACGGAACGGTCCCTGAACCCGGGGGGCTAAGGAAGCCAAAATTTAAGGGCCGAAGTCGGCCGACCTGGCGCGGCGCCAAGGGGCGCGATCAGCTGATCACGCCGCCGGTGGCGCGATTGATCTCGTGCTCGATACGCTGAGGCAGGACGGTCGAGACGGTGCGCTCGAAGGCGTCCCGGGTCTCGCCCTTCACCATCTCGGCGGGGATGATGACACCCGACTTTTGCTTTTCGATCGGGAAGCGGCCCGTCCCGATGCGTTCGAAGACGTGGCCGCCCATACCGATGCCAACACGGTTCGGGAAGCGACCGCCCATGATGAACGTGCCAGGGAAGACCTTGCGTTCGCCGAAGGGAGCGGCGGAAACACCGCGACGCGTCTCGCGCGCGCCAAAATATTTGAGCGCGATATCCCCGCCCCGCGCGTCCATTCGATAGCTGAGCGTCGCCGGCGTCGAGCGCGTCACCCGAACGGCCTTCACGATGAGCTTGCGCTGCAGGCCGGTCTGTTTCGGAAGCTCCCGGCGCACCTGGGTCCGAGCCGCATCGCCGGCCCGGTTCACGGCGCGGTTCGCGACCGCGCGCATCTTCTTGTCCCCGAGCGCCTTCAACGCATTGTCGAAGCGCCGAAGCCCTTCGACATTCTGCCAGGTGATCAGCAGGGACATGGAGAAGATAGGTCCAGAAACGAAAAACGCCCGGGCGGCAGGTGCCTCCGAGCGCATACGTGGAACGTGGCGATTAGCGTCAAACGTGCTCCGGGCGTCAAGCGCAAATCGAACGTCGGCCCTCACGCGTGCTCATTCGGCGCTGTTTTCCGCCGTTTCTGCTATTCCCATGACAGGCCGCGCGCCAGCCTCCATTGCCCCCTGAATGCCTCCGGTCCGCTTCGGCCACCACAGATCGGCCAGTGATTCGAGAGAGATTCGCAGCAGCTCGGCGACTGCCTTGTGATCGCGCCCCGTCGGCCGACCGTTCGCGCCCACGCCGAAGCGCTCCGCAGCCACTTCCTCGACCGATCGGCCATCCACGGCGATCTTCATCACCATGTCGGCAAGCACCGGGCCCATGAACGTCTTTGCCGTCGCCAGATCGCGCGCGGCCAGCGTTGTCGCAAATACCGGCCCGTCTCCCTGCCCTTCGTCCACGACGTCCCGGGACCAGTCGACGGTCCGCAGCCCCATTGTGCTGGCCGCTTGTCGCAGGCGGTTCGCCGCATCGTACTGGCGCTCGCTGATCTGCCGCTTGCGCCGCATGGTGTCGATCGTCGCGACCCGCCGCTGGCATCGCTCGACGCCGCCGCTCTCGTAGCCGCCCTCGACAGCCTCCACGACCAGGTTGCGCTCGCCCGCCGTCACCGGCGGCAACGTTACCTTCCGCTTGCGCTTACCCATCAGAGCTCCCTTTCCGGCCTGTCCCACGTGTCCCACTGGCCAATTCCAACGTGGGACGCAAAATTCCCTTTCAATTCAATTCGCTGTCCCACCTGTCCCACCTGTCCCACCTTAAAAGGACATACCGTGGGAATTCAGGATCATCCCCGCCGCCTGTCGCGCGCGCACGCGCACGCACGTGAGGGCAAAACGTGGGACAGGTGGGACAGGTGGGACACGCCGTTGATCGACAACGACTTTTCGCGTCCCACCTCTTGCTCGGGTCCCACCTTCAAGGTGGGACAGACGCCGGTTTGGCCTATTCGCCGTCCGGCTCTTCCTCCCAATTGACGGATTGGCTGATGGAGGCTTCGAACCAAGAGCGCGTGGTCTGCAGGGGCGGAAACTCATAGCCCCAGCTGCGCATCTGCTGACCCTGATCGTCCACCTCGGTCTTCCGCTTTCGGACGACACCGGGGACAAGCTTCTTCAGCTTGATGCCGAACTCCGTCTCCGTCGCCCGCCGCTTGATCCCGACGCGCTCGGCGAAGGCGATGTAGGCGGCGTGGAGGCGGTAGGTTGGCACCCAGTCCTTCCACTGGTCGGCGCCCGGAAGCTGCGCACCCTCTCTGAGCCGCTCCAGCCACCAGCTCTCGACTGGGTCCAGCGAGCGCACCTTCTGTTCGAAGAGGCCCGACGTCTTCGGGATGTCGCGCAGGTCCACCCGGGAGAGGTCAAACTCCAGCAGGTAATCCAGGAGCGCCCCCTTGTTCTCCGGCCGCTCCACCTCCCGGAAGAGCGAGGAGAAGTAGGAGCCATCCCCCTTCGCCTTGTCCTTGATGTCGAAGACGGCGAAGCGCCGCTCGTCCTTGCCGGCCGGCACCACCCAGTCCTCGTTGGAGGTGACCAGCAGCCGGACGTAGTTCTTGATCTGGATAGGGTCGACGCCCTTGTGCTCGATGAACTGGATGTCGGATGTGACGAGGCCCTTGAGCCGCCCCTCCGCATGCTTGTCGCCGGCCCAGAAGCCCTCGTCCGCCTGCAGGAGCAGGCAGCCCTTCATGTGGGCGTTGAACTGGCCGACCAGGTAGCGGGGATCGTCGGCGAGGAAGTAGTGCGGGGCGAACAGCGAGCCCACCGTCTGGCCGATCAGCGTCTTGCCGGTCCCCTGCCCGCCTCGGATGACCAGCGCCGTTCCGATCCGCTCGCGCGGCCGCTGCACCATGTGGGCGAACCAGGCGGTGAGGTAGTGGAAGAGCTCTTCCGAGCCCTGGCATACCCGCTCCAGCAAATGGTCTAGGAAGGCCGAGGGATCGCCCCCACCCCTGTCGCGCTCCACCTCGAAGCCGCGCCAGAGATTGTAGGTGCCGGGTGGCGCGGCCGCGTCCGGCCCTGCCGGATCCGGTTCGAAGACGATGCCGGCATACTGGCGGCGGTGGACGTCGCGCATCCACAGGTTCGCCTTCTGGACCGGCTTCACCTCGCCCTTGGAGTTCTCGACATACTCGACCCGGTTGGCATTCCACGCCCCGAAGGCCTCGGTAGAGAGCAACTGCAACCGCTCGTGCGGAGCCCCGTCGGGAAACTCGCGCAGGATCATGCAGCGCGAGCCGACCAGGACGACGGCATACTCCTCATTGAACTCGTCGACGTCGTACGGCCCGTCGCTCGGCGGTGGCCCGTGACCGGCACCGCGGATCTGGGCGCCGATCTCTTCGACAGATGACGCCTGCCGCTTGTTCTTTTGCCCCGCCATCGTCACTCACTCGCCAATCCGCCGAAACACGGCGTAAATTTTATTTTCTGTACCCCCACAAAACTGTTGCGAACCCGAATAATTGGGGGTACATAAAACCTATGAACACGCGGCTCCCCATCGACTTCGACCCGGCCAAGGATTTGGTCAATCAGAGCAAGCACGGCGTGTCTCTGGCTAATGCCCGCTCGTTTGAATTCGAGACCGCGCTGACGGTGGTCGACGATCGGGCCGACTATGGCGAGCGGCGGGAAATCGCGATCGGCTACGTTGGAGATCGCCTTCACGTGCTGGTCTTCACGGTGCGCACCGAGACGATCCGGGTGATTTCGCTGCGCAAAGCCAACAATCGAGAGGTTCGGACCTATGAGCAAAACACGGAAGACTGAGACGAAGCCCAAGAGCTGGGACGAGGCGCGCCGGCTCGCGCGCAAAAACCGCGAGGAGATGACCCCGGAAGAGGATGCCGCGATCACGGCGGCAGCCGAGGCCGATCCGGACAATCCGCCCCTGGACGATGACATGCTGGCACGGCTCCGGCCGGCGCGCCCGCGAGGCCGGCCGCGCGCCGATGCCCCGAAGGTCGCGGTCAAGCTCCGCCTCGATCCTGACCTTCTCGATACCCTCAGAGCGTCGGGGCCAGGCTGGCAGACGCGTGCCAACACCGCCCTGCGCAAGGCGTTCGGGTTGAAGTGAAGCGTTGATGTCCGGCTGTTCAGGCTCGACGGACGCTCGTCAGTCCCCCTACCGTTGAAATCGACGATTGCCGGTTGGGGAGGGCGAACATGCTTAAATGGAATGACTGGATTGCGATTGCCGCAGCGGCCACCATCGGACTGATCTTTGGCGCGAGTACAGTTGCCTTGGCAGGGCCAATCCAACCCGGCGGTTGGGGGGGCGTAATAGCGATCGGTGCGTTTACCGCTACTGGATTGATAGCTACTGCAGGAATTACCTTCATTGCTGCAGAGCGCTCTGCGGCGCCCATCCGGCATCAGGTCGCAATAAACAGCATTGATGCCCTCCGATTGATGATCGCCGCGATCGACAAGAACACCATCAAGATCGAGACGTACCTCAATGACACGCGGCTCTTCAAGCAAACTATTGAGCGCTTCGAAAGAACAGGCAAGCACGAGCTCAAAGCGACTACACACGAAGAAGATGAAAAATATTACGGGACGCTTGAAGCACTCTCGAATGAGAGATTGGAGCACTTTTCGTACTACTCTCCAGATATGATTGCAGCTTGGGACCGCGCATCCGCCGAAGCCTGGCTTGGCCTTGCTGAATTCGCCTGCCTCACTTTGTGGAACACCGGGCCTGGAATTGAGAGCGCACGCGCTCATACAGAAGCGGCTATCCGGGACTTTGAGTACATCATAAGCATACTTCATTCTCAGAAGGATGCACTCCACCTCAAGATATCGAAATCTCACCAGATCGTCGCAGAAATTTAGCCCGGCACTCATTACGCGACCTCTCCCTGAAAGAGATTACCCGTCGCCTTATTCTTTTCCGCGCGCTTGAGATTGCGAACCGCGAGTCGGAAATACTCCGGCTTGAGCTCCGTTCCGACGAATCGGCGGCCATGGCGGATCGCCTCGTAGCCCTCCGACCCGATGCCCATGAAGGGCGAATAGACCGTCTCGCCGGGGTTCGTGTACTGCAGGACCAGGCGGCGGGTCAGATCCAGCGGCATCGGGCAGAGATGCCGTTCCTCGTCGCCCTTGGCGCCGACATTCAGCACGTCGGTCTCGCGCGTGTGCATCCACACCGGAGATGCCCAGTCCTGCCAGACCTCAAGCGGAAAATCGTTCGGCGGATGGACGACGCGGGCGGTCTCTTCCAACCCCGGGGCCCACTTGCGGAAGACGGCGATATACTCCGGCATTCCGCCGCCCGTGCGCGCCGCATCCTCCCGGAAATGCTTGTAGAGAAGCCGGTCGGCCTTCGTCTTCTGCATCTCCTTCACCGGATCGCGCCACACCGTCACCAGCCGGTGGAAGGTCCAGCCCTCATCGACGTGCGAGCGGATGCACTCGCCGGTGAAATGGTAGAGGCCGCGGTCGCCCCTCTCCGACGAGTTGGAGTAGTAGACGAGATCCTTCACATGGATCGCACTAAGGCGGCCGGGCCGGGTGATCCGGAGCTTCTCCCGGATGAGATGCCGATAGGCCTCGAAGAATGCCTCGTGAGAGCCGACATTCCCCATGTCGCGCTCGCTCTCGGAATAGATGTAGAGCGAGGAGAACGGCGGCGAATAGACCGACAGGTCGATCGAGTTCGCCGGCATCTCGGCCGTGAACTCCACCGTGTCCGCATTGTAGGCAGCCCAGCCCTCGCCTTCGGCCTGATCGAGCACGTTGGTCATGCAAGCCACGCGGGGATCCGCGCCTCCTGTTCGGGGTGATAGGTGGCCAGGACGGCCGAGTGCCTGGCGGCACGCGCCATGGCGGCCGTCATCTCGCGCTTCATGGTGTCGTGATCGCCGGCCTTGCGGCTCACCACCTGCCAGGCGGCCTCCTCGGTGTCGGCACACACGACATGGGCGTCGACAGGCCGCAGCTGCCGGAACCGCCAGCATCGGCGGACCGCCTGGTAGAAGCTCTCGTATGAGAACGAGAGCCCCATGAAGGCCATGCGCGCGCAGTGCTGCCAGTTGAGCCCGTAGCCGGCGATCGACGGCTTGGTGACAAGGATCCGCACCTCGCCGGACGTGAAGGCGGTGAGCCGCTCTTCCTTGCGCTCCACCGACATCGAACCGCGGACCTCGACGGCCTCCGGCAGCACAGCCATCACCGCATCGGCGTCGTAGTCCGTCTCGACCCAGATCACCCAGGCCTCGCCGGGTTCGGCCGAGACGAGCTCGGCGACCCGCGCCGCGCGCGCCTCACTCGTGAGCCGCTTCTCGCGATGGATCGACGTGGCCGAGACATCCGGGATCCGGAAGAGAAGCCCCTGCCCCGTCTTTTCCGAGCCGGCATCGATCGAGCGATCGGCGGCCACCACGTGGCGCTGCAGGTTGAGCGGCGGCAGTTCGAAACCGTCGTCGGAGAAGCCGAGATCGGAGGGTTTGGAGACGCACCGCGCCCAGCTCGCCACCCAGTCCCAGTAGGGCCGAACGGCCGGTTTCTTGAGGCGATACCGGCCCGCGTTCGTCTGGTCCGCGATGAACCAGCGGCTGAGCATCTCCGGCGCCCGCATGACGCCCAGGAATTCCGAATGCTGGCCGAGCTCGGTGTGATCGTTCGGTGCCGGCGTTGCGCTTGCCGCCAGCCGATAGGGCGTCCGGCTGAACGCCTCGATCAGCTTGCGCGTCGTCTTGCCGGTGAACGACTTAAGGATCGAGCTCTCGTCGAGGATGACGCCGCCCCAGAGATCCGGATTCACGCCCTCGAGGCGCTCGTAGTTCGTGACGGCGATCATCGGCTTGACCGGCGCCG
>TARA_R110002020_G_scaffold284897_1_pt1 | contig 19643 bp, 16 predicted proteins | sample TARA_R110002020 | Tara Oceans TARA_R110002020 (sample SAMEA4396489) | marine metagenome | biome: Westerlies Biome; feature: [MES] marine water layer (ENVO:01000295) within the mesopelagic zone...; material: water (ENVO:00002006), including particulate matter (ENVO:01000060) such...
TGAGAATCACTTGAAGATTCTATGTATTTGTAAAATCAAAAATTTCACAAAAAAACAAAGTAAAAATAAGTTTAATAACTCTGTTGGGTCAAATTTAGAGATTCATTTTCGTGAGATGTAATCCCATCTAGTGCTTAAATTATCGAATTTGCTTCAGAATAGCTTACTTAAAACAGTGGATTAAGTAAGAAAAAGAGAGTTTAATAAGGATTTTCGAGCTTGAAGAACGTCTATTAGGTATGATAATTCTTGATTAATATTATCTCCATTTATTCTAATACAAGGAAAAAAAAGGTATTATTAGTGGAATAAAAAAAGGCTTCACATTGCTGTGAAGCCTTTAGTAGCGAGAGGGGGGCACGATCCCCCGACCTCCGGGTTATGAAAATTCAAAATCGCACTCTAAACAACATTAAAAACACTCAAAATCAATTAGTTAAATAAAATTCTATTTTACATAATATCAATTGATATCAAGGAAAATGGCAATTTGTTGTACCTATGTTGTACCTAAAATTTAGTAATTTAATGGTCTAATTTTTAGATTATGGCTTCTATTCAAACAGTACTTAGAAACAAACCAAATGCTAGATTGTTGTACCCAATCGCTATCAGAATTACAAAAGATAGAAAATCTTCTTTCATTTTCACAGGTCAGTATATTGATAAAATGCAGTGGAATGAGGAAAAGGGTTTAGTTCGTAAATCACATCCGGATGCAATTTCTATAAACCAGCTCATACTTTCCAAGCTGAGTGAAGCTAATAAGCGGCTCCTAAATGCAGAGTCCGAAAAAGAATACCAATCTGTTTCAACTATTAAAACCAATATTGTAAAAAAGGATCGGTTTGATTTTTTTAGTGCAGTAAAGATTCAATTGCGGCGGCTTGAAGAGCGAGGTCAGTTTCATCAACGAGATGTTGTAAAAAGTAGAATGAATAAGTTTAAAGCTTTTGCCAAATCAGACAAATTACACTTTAATGAAATAACGGTGGATCTTTTAAAACGCTTTGAAGCCTATCTCAAAAATGATGTTGGATTAGCGCACCGGACTACAGTAAATTATATGATCGCTATAAGAACAATTTATAATATTGCCATTGGGGAGAAGTGGGCAGAACGCAATCATTATCCATTTGGGAGAGGTGGATATACCATTAAATTCCTAGAGTCTGATAAAATAGGTCTCAATGTCGAAGAAGTGAAACTTTTAGAAAGGGCTCAGGGCTTAACCCCATCACAACAACATGCGTTGAATATTTGGTTGATTAGTTTTTACTTTGCCGGAATACGAGTAGGGGATGTACTGCAATTAAAATGGTCTGATTTTATCGATAATAGATTACGTTATAGAATGGGAAAGAATCAAAAGTTAGTTTCTTTAAAAATTCCTGAGAAGGCTAAACCTATACTAGAACACTACAAGAATCTAAATGAGGACGATTTTGTATTTCAGGAGTTACGTTTTGTGGATCCTAAAGATGCTAAAATACTTCGTACGCGAATTAAGACGGTTACCCGAACCTGCAATCGTCATTTAAAAAAGATTGCAGAGCATCTCGGAATTTCTAAAAGTCTGAGTATGCATATCGCTCGTCATAGCTTTGGTAACATTTCTGGAAGTAAAATTCCCATTCAAATGTTACAGAAATTATACCGTCATTCATCAGTAACGACAACGATAATGTATCAGTCAAATTTTATGCAGGATGATGTAGATGACGCATTAGATAATGTTGTTAATTTTTGATAGGAACATTCCGATAGTAATCTAATTTTGGAATAACTTATATTTAATTTAGTGATAAATCAATTTAGACGATTTCAAACAAATTGTTTTAGCGGTTTTAATTTAAGTTTTAAAGCAGAAGGTGATTATGAAAACACTTACAGATTATGAAATTTATATAATTAGCGGCTTGGCACAGGGAGCTACTATTAAAGAGGTAAGAAAGCTTTTACAGCATTTTGGCCAAAAGCCTAATTCTGAAAGTAGTATCGATAAAAAACTTCATGAATTACGTAAAAGATTCCAATGCAAAACCACGTTTCAACTTGTATATGAATTGGGAAGATATGTAGTTGAAATAGATATTAATGAAATTTTAAAATAATAAAATTCCAATCAAAAATGTGATATAAAAGAAAGGTTGAATACATGACTTCGTACATTATTTTTCCAACACCTCTAAATTATAGGCCTGCCATTTTTTCTTTTCGTCTGTTTGAGCAGACTCTTTCATTAAGAAAGTTATTTTAAATTTCGAACCTAAATATTTGCATTTAACCTTGACATACAAGGCTGAATAATCGTAATGATAGTAATTGAGTTTTGTAATAAAACCTAGCCATACCCCACCTTTAAAATGACCTTCACAAAAATGATAAAAGTCCAAATTCCCAACCATTTTACCCAATTCTAGCTCTTTAATCATTTTATGAGTAGCATAGGTCAACGTTGACAATACTTGTTGCTTTTCTTTTTTAGTTAGACCTAAACCCATAGTTTACTAATGATTAAATGTTCCTCAATTTCTTGTTTAATTCATAGTATAAAAAGTAGTAGTAAAACGCAGCTTTAAGAGTATTATCCATTTGTTTTTTCTCTGAAAAGTATAGACTTAAATCTTCTTTTTTAATCGCTAATTGTTTAATTAAGTCTTTCTTATTCAATCCTAATACTTTCATTTTGTTCGCTATCCAATCAATAGTAATGGTAGAAATATCTAAGCTATAAACTACTGGTTTAATTTTTTCTTCAGGAAAAATGGCTCTTGCTCTTTGATGCAATTCTTTATTAGATAGAATATAACCATTGATAACTCTGACTTGTTTGACTATCACCTTATCATCATCTGTAACTGATATTTCAATACCCGATTTTACATAATTCCGAATTGATTCACGCTGAGATTCATCCAATTTTTTAAGCATTTGAATTAAATAAGTTGACCTACTTTATTGACTACTCTATACTCCAAAGTTTCAAATTCGCTAAAATGTGCTTTGCCACATTTTATTTTCAATTGCTCATCTGCACTTAATTTATGAAGATCAACCTCAGGTGTACCTGTGTCTTTTGTTTCAGCAACAAAATATACTTTAGAATCATCCTGAAAAATTAATGCCCAATCAGGATTGTAATTACCTATAGGTGTTGGAATTTTAAACCAATTAGGTAATTTAAAATAGAATTTAATTTGATCACTTGTCTCACAATCTTCGGCAAATTTGCTTTCGACTCCTGAATCTAGCGGAATGAATTCCTCATATATAGTCTTAGAAGAGTCAGTTATGTTAAATGTAAAATCATTAAGGTAAACTTCTAACTCTTGTGCTTCAAATAGCTTCATTTCATATTCTGAACCGCCTATCTTTTCATATTTGATACCTTCTATCATCAGATCGTAAAGGGTTCGTTTTATCGCTTGTGAGGCTAAATCCAAAAACAACTGTGGATTTACTATAATATCTGGAATGCGGGTAGATTTACTTAGAATCGCTTGTAGTGTTGATCGGGTTAACTCGGTTTTGTTTTGAATATAACCTAAGATATCAGGAATTGGCCAGGAATAACTATCGTAGTTTTCTACTTTATCTCCTGCATAGCTCGTTTCTAAACCTTCATCAGACATTAGCAAACGCACTTTTGTAGATCGAATAGAGGGTGCTTTAATTTCTGGTAAATCTTTAATGGCTTTTGCTGCCAGAGTTACTAGATCTTCAGTTTTATAATCTACTCTATAGGTAGTTTTCTCTTTAAGATTTTCCCATATTTCTAGAAACTTAGGATCTGCCACAAAACCTTTGCGATAGTTTATAGCAGTGCGTTTGCGCTTATTTTTTATTCTATCCTTAAAGGTGACTCCGCATTCTTCTTCTATTTCCTTCTGTAATGTTTTTGCAAAATCATCATAACTTTCATTTGCTATTACGGTAAGACGATTAATATTTTGATCATAAGTCCGTTTTCCATTTTGATCTACCGCTAAACGCAATCCTCGCCCAATTTCCTGACGTTTTTTAATATCAGACTTGGTTTCATTAAGTGTACAGATTTGAAAAACATTGGGGTTATCCCAACCTTCGCGAAGTGCAGAATGTGAGAATATAAACTGCAACGGATTATCTAGATTAAGAAGCTTTTCTTTATCCTTCATAATCAAGCTATAGGTATCGTCATCCGCTTTAGTTTCGCCTGAAGTATCTTTCAACTTCCCTTTTTTATCTTGAGAAAAATAGCCATTATGCACATCTGAAACTGAGAATAGATTTAAGTCCTTAAATGCTGGTTTAGATATATATTCCTGATAAATCTCTTCAAACCATTGGGCAAACTTCCCTAACAAAACAGTACCATCAGCATCATATTTACGGTAGTTAGCTACTTTATCAATAAAGAATAGCGATAATACTTTGATTCCTAGTTTATTTAGACGCTTCTGCTTTTTTAAATGCTCCTCTACGGTTTTACGAATTTGAAATTTCATTACTTCATCTGTCAATCCGCCCTGGCTATCGCCTTTATACAAAATGCTTCCGTTAGATAATGAAATACAGCCATTCGCTGCATCTATTTCTTCAACTAAATAACCTTCTGCGTAGATTTCCCGCTCGTTAGAAAGGTCGTATAAATCTTTACCTACAGATACACTTATTTTCTTCTTTTTAACCCCGCCTTTGTCATTTACGTTTATAAATAGCTTAGCAGTAACTTTAGTTTTAGTTGCTGTGATAGAATCTACTGAAACATATGCATCATTAAACGCATTCTCTTCTATAATACTATCAACTTCTATTTGCTTTACCAGACCCAAATCATAGGCTTTAACAGGATTTAAGCTATATGTTAGATTATATTGGTTTCTATGTGTGGCAGAATAACGCAACGTACAAAGCGCATTTAAGTTTTTAATGGCTGCAATACGCTTTTCAGTCTCCATATTTTGTGGTTCATCGATTATTACAAATGGATTTGTAGATTGGATAAACTCTATAGGTTTGCGGCCATTAGCTTTATAATGTGGCTGGTTGATGATGTTTTGATCTTTAGCGAAAGAGTCAATATTTATAACTAGGATTTCTATGTTATTGTTGGTTGCAAAACCTCGTAATGCTGATGCCTTGCTGCTGTCATAAACCTGAAAATTAACAGGTACATTATCATAGAGGTTTTGAAAGTGTTCTAGGGTAATCTCTAGATTTTTTAATACCCCTTCTCGAATGGCAACCGATGGAACAACAATTACAAATTTTTTAAAATTATACAGCGTATTAAGCTCATAAATGGTTCTTAAATACACGTAAGTTTTACCGGTACCGGTTTCCATCTCTACAGAAAAATTCATCCCATCAAGTTCTTTAGATGGCTCTATACCGTTGCTCTCTTGTATGTTCTGTAAGTTTGTAAGAATTTGCTCTGGAGATAAAATAAGATTGTTACCTACACCATTAATAAGATTTAGAACATCTTTCTCGCCCAAATCAAATTCCTGAACAGCATCTTCTAATGGCTGTCCTTCAAATATATCTGTGATGGATTTAATGGCATCCTGTTGAAATTGTAGATCAGATTCAAAAGTCAATTTCATTTCTTATATCGTTTTAAATTCGATTCCAGCATCTTTCATCTGTAACACAGTATTGGTTTTTAACTGGTCGTTATCTTTAAAAAGCTTGTCTAGGGCGATTACTTTTTGTGGCTTTGAAGCTATGACGGTATCAATAATCTCTTGATTTACTATTTTTAAAAGCAAAACGAGTTCATCTTGATTTACAGCGTAAAAATCATTCTTGTTTTCTAGCTTGCTATTAAGATCTTTACCGCTTTTGAGTAATAACTCATACACCATATTCTCAACCGTAGCATTTTCTGAAACCGGATCTACAAATAGCTTCATTTGATCTTCCAAGGCTTTTGCATCTTTATTTTTAATCTGCTGCCATTGCTTAAAGTTGCTCTCCGAAAGTTTAAGAACTTTAAAGCCTAAATCAAGTTTGATGTTAGATTTATCACTTTCAAAGGGTATTTCAGATTTTTCTTTGTTCTCCTTTTTCAAGATTTCCTCTTTAATTCTATTTCCCGCCCTACGAATGCGTTCTTTGGATATATCTGGTATTATTTTATAACCTGCTTTAAAAGCCTCGCTATCTATTTCTGTTTTTTCAGAAAGTTGTATACATATGTATTTATGATTCCGAGAAAAATCTTTATTAAACTCCATAATAGCTTGAGCCGTTGAGTTAGACCCAGAAAAGAAATCTAACACCATATCATTTTTATGAATTAATCCTATTTCCGAGAGGGTTTTAATAAGGTTAATTGGTTTTGGAAAACTGAAAACTTTTTTGTCATCAAAAAGTGATTTAACTTGTTTTGAACCTTCCGAGGTTCCTCCAATATTTTTCAAAAGTGTTCTGTATGGTTTGAATCTAGGCTCTTGGTTTCGTATTTTTTCATAAACTATATAAGTCCCATCTGGTCTTTCTACGAATTCTGCATTATTGTCGGCGACTATTTTTTCCATATTAGCTTTGCCCCATCTCCAGCAACCTTCTGATCCGTCATTTCTAATTGGATACACTTTTTCACCATTTGGTCCATTGATAGGAAAATACATTGTGGGTCGATCTTCACGGCGTGAATTAGAACCCCATTTATTTAATTCTCGACCTCTTCTATATTTACCATATCTATCTTCTTTATCCAATTCTTCAGCCTCTATCAAGATTTTGGATAATGAGGTGCTTTCTTTGTTTTTACTATAGCATAAAATATACTCATGATCTTTAACCAATCCAGTATTATCACTTCCACCTCCTTGTTTTGATTGCCAGATAAATTCTCCTTCAAAATTCTCTTCTCCAAATATCTCATTCATCATCATACGAAGATTATGAACCTCATTATCATCAATTGAAATAAAAATAACTCCGTTTTGCTTTAAAAGATTTTTGGCTAAAAAAAGACGCGGGTACATCATATTTAACCAGTTGCTATGGTATTGCCCATTTTCTTTGCTGTTCTTTTTAAACATCCCGTCTTTGGTCATATAGCCTTCTTCGTCTTTATCGCCAACACGTTTTTCGTATTCGTCTTTGGTTTCAGAAAATTTATCAGGGTATATAAAATGATCATTACCCGTATTGTAAGGAGGGTCTATGTAAATCATTTTTATTTTACCAAAGTAGCTCTTTTGTAAAACCTTAAGCACTTCGAGGTTTTCACCCTCTATAAAAATGTTTTCGGTCTCGTCAAAGTTTACAGATTCCTCTTTTGCAGGAATCAGTGTTTTAGATGTAGGAGTTTGCAAAACCTTAAAAGCATCGCTTTTTCCCGCCCAGTTTAAGACGTAGCGCTCATTACTAAAGTTTATATCTTCTCCTAAAGTGGCTTTTAATTTTTCCCAGTCTACTTTGCCTTCCGCAAAAACTTCCGGAAAAATGGTTTTCAATTCTTGTAATTTTATTTCTTGTGGAGTAAGGCTTCTACCGTCCATAAATCTCTATTTTAAAAAATCTCTAAAATTATCTTTGTTAATCACTTCAATTTGGGCATTGTAGGCCTCTACAAAAGCCTTAGGAACTTTTACTTTACTTTTAGGATTCCATTTAATTTCAAAAGCTTTTAGTTTTCCTGCCTCTTCCTCTACGTAGTCAATCTCTTGTTGTGATACCGTTCTCCAAAAATAGCCTTTGGCTAATGAACCAGTATACGCATTATGCTTTAAACGTTCGGCAATTAGAAAATTCTCCCAGAGGTTGCCTTTATCCTGGCGTATTTCCATAGGATTTAAATCTCCTATAATCATATTGCGAACGCCGGTATCGTAGAAGTAGATTTTTTGATTGGTCTTAATTTCGTTGCGTAAGTTTTTACTGAAACTTGGAAGTTTAAAAATAACGTATGCCTGGCATAGTAAATCAATATATGTACCCACTGTTTTTTTATCAATACCTAACAATTGAGCTAGCTCATTATAGCTTACTTCGCTACCTATTTGAAATGCTAATGCTCTTAAAAGTTTCTCTAAGATTTCAGGCTTACGAATCCCACCATAGCTTAGAATATCTTTGTACAAATAACTGTCAGTAAGCTGTTTTAGGATATCCTTTTCTTCTCCGAAATTATTAATCACATCAGGATACATCCCATAAACCACACGCAACTCTAATTGCTGCTCAGCTTTTAAGTAACCTACATTAGATTCAAATTCTGCCCAGGATATTGGATAGAGTTGGTACTCCCATTTTCTGCCCGTAAGTGGCTCTTGGGTATGATTATTCAATTCAAAAGCAGATGATCCGCTGACTAGTAACTGAACAGATTTGAGTTGGTCGGTAATAAGTTTTAATGTGAGTCCTATATTATCGATGCGTTGCGCTTCATCGATAAATACAATTTTGTGGTTGCCTATGATATTTTTAAGTTGCTCTAAATTTGAATTTGAAAGTAGTTTACGCACAGTAGGATCATCACCATTTAAAAACAGGTATTCTTTATCCTCTAGCAACTTATTAAAAAGCGTAGTTTTGCCTACTTGTCGTGGGCCAATTAAAAGAATCGCTTTACCGGTACCAAATCGCTTCTCTATTTTTTCTTCTAAACTTCTTTTAATCATATTTAGGGATTGTATTCCCCAAATATAGCTATTTTTAGGGATTGTATTCCCTGAAAATAAAAATTATAATTAGAAAGGATATTTTTCAATAATAAAAAATCATTTAAAAAGTCAATGGTTCGCAAAAGGATCTTGCTTCAGGACATTTAATTACTACTGATTCATTTACATATTCTTTGGAAAACCAGATTAAGCGGTATTCGTTTTGATGTCTATATTTCTTATCTTTTAAAAATAATTCTTTTCCATTAGTCATTTCTTTAAATAATTCAATTGAATTTCTATCATTTTCAAAATCTAACTTTTCAAAGCTTTTTTTATATTCAACTTCTTTTTCTAAAAAATGAACTCTAGTATTTAAATAATCACAATGTCCTTCAAGACCACTTAATACATAGGGTAACTTTTTAGATATTTCTAGAGCGAAATATGTGGGGTGCATTATCTTTATTGCACATTTACCTTTAAAATCCTTTTTAACGATATCTGTTAAAACGGTAGTTGTAGACATAACATAGGCATTAGAACCAGAATCGTAAATATAAGCGCTTACGTTTCCTTTTTCATCGGTGTTGCCCAAAACTCCGTGACCTTCCTCAAGATCACCTTGCATTTCATCTTTATAGCTCTTGAAATTATTAAAACAACTCAGCATCAATTCGCCTGTTTCAAAAAAATTCTCCATCCATTTCACATCATCCAGAATTCTATAAATAGGTTCTTTTTTAATACTCCAAGAAACAGGCGTATTAAATGAATGCGTCATATACTTAATCATTTTCTGAGTTTTATAAAGTGAATCTATTTATTATTTTAAATCATGAATACTTTTATTAAAATAAGAACCTTAAAACGCAATAGCATATTAAAATTTATTTTACCTTTTTGAAAATAAAATGTTTAAAATTATTTTGTAGTATCGTATAAAATATAAGACTAGTTGATGTCAATTAGATTATTCTAATATTACTGTTTAATTCCCATTAAACTATAGGATACACTTTACTCTATTTATTCTCAATAATTTTAATGGGCTATTTTCTCATGACAACCAACTATTCAAAAATAAAAATTCATCCACATTTCCTTCTACCAAGCTAAATGAAAAATAATGTAAGGGGTTTAGGAAATATAGGAAGCTTCTTATAATGTCTTTAGATTCATACTTTTTCAATATCTCAAAGCTAGAGTAATATTCTAAAAAATTTTTATCATAATGAGCAGAGGACTTATTTCTAATTTTGGGCATTATTTTATCATATTGAAACTCTTCTTTAAATTCATATAATTCTTCATTTAGCATTTCGAAAAACCTTTTATAGGTTTTCTTGTTTTCTATATTTACTGACTTATATATTTCTCCTTTGAATTTAAAATAGGTATTAATAGTTTCATAGATTGTGAGGTAAGCAATTCTTAAATTATAAAATTTTTCCCAATCAGTTTTTGATCGCTTCAGATTTCGATAAGTACAAAGCAAATCTATATAAGCTGCTGTGACAAAACTAAAAAATTCGACTCTAGCCTTTTCATAACCTAAAATTTCAATGACGTCTAGTTCTTTGTTATAGTTTTCATTTTTAATTGCATTTTTTAATATCATTACGCTCCATTCAAGCTCCTCTTGATAATGATTAATTCTCTCATCTATTTCTTTATAGGTCATCATGGGTGGTAATTTTCATTAAATCAAAATATCTTTAGTTCAAATTTATAAGTCTAAACCCTTGATACAAGTTGCTTAATTTTTATCTATTACCATTTTTTGATTATACTCAATATCACATATAAATTATCGACACACGCATAAAGCATTTGATAACCTTGATTAACCGTTGGTTGATTTCGGTCTATTTCTATGAGTTTAAAGGAGTCTTCAATATTATTACTCGGTAAATGAGCATCTGCGTGTCTTAATTCATATATTCCAACAAATGGACTCATGATTTTGCGGGCATTTTCTTTTGGAATTTTATATGCAAGCAAGTTTTCGATACTTTTAAGAGATCCCCATTTTGTTTTCTTAGGCGGCGCTACAATTTTCTGGATAGATTCTGTATCAATATCGTCAACTATAATTCTTGCCAAATCTTTTGCAAGCGAGAAAATTCCATTTGAATCATTTGCTCTGAATCTGTGAATTGAGGTAATAATTTCACTAATTGAATTATGTTCTCTGTAAAATTGGATTTGTAAGCTGTTATATGCTGCTACATTTATTTCTTTGATAACTTTCTCTAGAAAGGCTTCTGGGGCTAAAGTAGATGCGGCTTCCGCTTTGACTTGAGAAGAGTAAAGTTCTTTAGATATTCCACCATCTGGGGTTATATTGTAACTTACCCATATTTGTTGCTGCCATAATGGTAACTGTCCAATATCTTTAGCATAAACAGTAATTAGTCCTAAATCGTTTACGCCAAAATGAACTCCCGAAGCAGGTGCACATGAAAGACTTCCAGTGTCTTTTGTATACCATTTCAGAAAACTACCACGCTTAGCTAACAAAGCGGAAACCAATTCAGGCCGAAACCAAAGCCATTTTCCTGATTTTGTTAATTCCTTTGCAGTTACCTTATTCCCTGAAGCATCAATAATAAAGAAAATGTCGATATTTTCTTTGTGGCCTAATGTTATGGGACTTGATTTTGTTGGATTAATCCAATCATATTTCCAAAGTTCAGCCATAACCCTATATAGCTTTTTTCCTTCAAAATTTCTCTCATAGAATTCTGATTTGACGTTGTCGTGAGTTGGAAAACGAGATATATCTGGAACATCGTCATTTTCATCCACATCTAATCGACTAGCATGAGAAATTGCAATTTTCTGACCAAAAGGAAAACCTCCTTCATGAACTTCTAACACTCTGCACTCCCAAATGTCTTTACCATTTTTATGACTTTTAAAATCAACACTCCAAGTAAGTGAATTTCTGTTTTCAAATATTTCATCACGACTAAAATATGATGTGATATACAATCCACAATTTCGTGCAGCCAAATAATCTTTGAGAAATTGATTTCTAATTTGAAGTTGTATTGGAGCTCCTTCATCATCTCTCTCCAGTTTAGCAACTTCGGTGAAGCCATATCTAGGACAAACCCAAATGTCCCCTTCTCTTTTTAAGCCTAAATTAATAACTAAATCTTGATGAAGGTGCCATTCGTTATTATCGTAATTGTTATCAAAACTTTGGTTTAAAACTAAATGTATTCCATCATATTCACGATTTTCATATTTATCCGATTCCGAATAATCACCGTGTAGGTAGTTGAAACTATGAGCATGTTGAATTCCAATATCGTCCCAATTTAATTTATTAGTTAGAAACTTTTTATCAATAGGTATCATTAAAGAACCGTAGCCTATAAATTCTTCTAAATATCCACTTCTCCCATATTTAATATTGTTTCGAATAATTTTGTCTGCACGGATTGAAACCCAGACGGATTTGTCTAATTTCCGATTTCTCAGATCACGCATTTCAAACCATGTTTCAGTCATTTAAATTGAGATTTTTTTGACACTATTAATTTATGCATATCACAATAAAAGTTTTATTATCTAAACTATTTAGATATAAAATAGTTTAGATAATAACATTATTTATCACTGACAAATATTTTCTATGCTTACATAATTACTATGTGATTAAAACAAGTTAACAAATAAATGCAACTTTCCGCCATTGCCTACAACGTCAAAAAATATCTGAAGTTTATCGAAAAACGCACCAAAAGTGGGGCAGGAATGCTCGGCTTGTTTTTAAAGTTCACGATGACGTTAAATCAGGAGTATAAGTACATTTTAAAGAGACTTCATTCTGCTAATTTACAAACGATTTAAAACTAGAAAACCGCTTAAAAGCGGTTTAATAAGTGAGATTTCCTAAGAATTAAAGGCTTGTGCAACGGTTACCGGTGTTCTACACAGTGCTTTTGTTTTCCTTTAATTTCAATTCAGAGTGTCTCTTTTAATTGTTTCTATAGCGTTCTCTTTTTCAAAAAGCACTTTTTTTAATTCAAATATACTATCGTTAAAATTGGAATTAGTTTTTTTTAATTCCTGAATTTCTTCTTTATAATCAACTGTAATACTTCGGTTCGTACTTTTTTCAATTTGACTACCACACCAACCGGCAAACGCTAAAATTCCAATTATTACACTTATTAAACCTATTATTTGTTTAAGAGGTAAATTGCCTAAAAGTTTAAAAAGGCTTAAAACGGTTACATCCTCTAATTGAACTGTGTTTTTTCTTAATTTATCAATCTCAATATCCTGCTTATTGATTTCGTCAAAATTGTCATTTGCAATCCTAATAGCCTCATCAAGCTGATTGAGCAATAGTTTAATTTCTTGTTGGGATTCAATATATTTTTGTTTATAAACTGCCTCTGATTTTACAATATTTTCTTCTTTAATTTTCGAATATTCTTCAATTTGTTCTATAAAAGTATCCATAAATCTTGATGCTTGCTTTCGTCCAGTTTCATAGACTTTTATTTTATCAGATTCAATATATGTGTCAAATCTAATTTGACTTATTTTTAACCATTTTGAATCAAGATAACCAAAGATTGCTTTCAAATCTTCATCTACCGTTCCCTTCCAAACGTTTGGTTCAAAGTCAGGTTTGTATATTTCAGACTTTCTTTTTTGTAGAATTTCTATCGCTTTATCTTTCGGAATGTTGAGATTCAATGGTAGTTGGTTTAAGTTGTTTTTTTCGCATTTTGTAGAACGGTCTTGGTTAAGGCAAGTAGCGTGGAGTAGGGATACGTTCTTGTCGGCTTAGTTATTTTGTTTCTCGATGTCTAAACTATCACTTTTCATCGGAATGCCCGCTATTTGCGCTTAACCGATGTTAGCGAGTCGTTTAATATTCGGAATCCTTAAATTGACTATAATTTATGGAACCTTTGAATTCGTTGGAATAATTTTCACCTAATTTGATTCTTAAATCTGTTTTATAATCTCCTTCATAAATAACTTTAGAACTGATTATAATATTATTTGGTGGTAAAAGAAGTGAATTGATTCCATTACCGCACCTAAACGAAAACATTTTCTCAATTGGTTTCCAATGTTTCGTCGAGTCCTTAGCTTCAAGGATTATTGGAATGAATCTATCATAACCAATTATAATAGTATCTGTCTCTTCATTTTTAATCAATATAGGATAAGCTGGATAATATTCTTTTTGAAAATATCTATTTGTTACTAATTGTTTAGTAATTGTATTTGTGTCAATCTCAATGAGAATTTTAGCATCATTCCAAGAGTCGAATTTTTCAGGATTTCCCCAACTATAATAAAAAGGATAAACAGGATTATTCTTAAATTTTTGACTAAATATTGATGTTATTTTATTCCATTTTATGGTGTCATATTCTTCGTTTTTTCCGTTTGGAGGTGGAGGAGGTGGTGGAGGCATAAAGGGGAAGTTTACCAATTCATAATCTAACTTAACTGTATCTAATGCAGAACCGATATATAAAATATTACTACTTGATCTTGATAGGGAAGTATCTTTTTTAAAGTTCTTTTTATAGTCTTTACATTGGTGAGTTTTGGAAAGTTATTGTCCTTATTTTCCGCTTTTCTACTTTCGTTACAACCAAAGAATGAGAGGATTAGTAATATTAATTGTATGTTTCTTTTCAAATCACTTTCTTTTAAATGCTCGCCAACTTTTTATATCAACACTAAATATATACATATCCCATTAAAATTTACGAGGTATCAACACTTTAGTGTTATGTTTATAAAAATAGATATTTGATTTAAAAGTACGCTATGGAATTCCTTAATCCTGAAATGTATATCTATTTCAGGATTATGCTAGAGTAATTTCTATTGAATAGCTGGAAACGACAGCAATATACCATCCCCAACTCAATCCCTAGGTAAAGCCCAGGATAGAGTATGAAGAGTGTATGAAATCCATATCCTGAAAAATGGATTTTTAACTATAAAAAAACCTCAAACTTTAAAGCTTGAGGTCTGTTCAAAATTTTCTGGTCAGAGAAATTTATTTCTTTTTCAGCAACTCTTCTAAATAAGTCACTTTATCTTTTTCAGCTTGAACCAAGCGTTCATATAATTCAACTATTTTTTCAACGGTATTAAAATTTGGCTGATAGTTAAGAGAACTAGCTATTAACGAAGAATTATCATTACTCGTATTATGGTAAGTATTCGATATAATATTGAAGATAGCCTCTTCTGAAAAATTCTCAATTCCTTCTTTAGTAACACCAAGAACTTTTGCCACTTCTTCCAGTTTTTGATCATCTAAAGTTTCACTTTGTTCTATGTGTGAAATACTTTGCTGACTGATTCCAAGCTCTTGAGCGAGAGTTTCTTGTTTCATTCCTCGGAGCTCTCGTATGCGAGCGATCTTACGTCCTATATGATTGGGTTTGGTTGCTGTTGTCATAACTTAAAGATATTGGTTCTTCGTAATTGATTTACTCGTTTGGTAAAATACAAGGGGTATCCGGTATTTTACAAGAGCCTTTGGTGGGTTACATTTCTTGACACTACTAATTTAAAGCAAAATTTCTGCTTGGAAAAATTCTAAGCTGATTTCACTTTATTGATAGTACCTATGAATCCTACTCAACAATCTTTCAAAGATAGCACTCCTGCTGTGAAGTACTCCCGGGATGCTTATTATTTTGATTTACTTAAATCAGACTGCGCGCAGGCTTTTGCACAGATTTACACGCAGTATCAAAGGCGCATCTACTGGAAGGGTAGGAGTTTAATTAAAGATGTCTTTATTGTAGAAACCCTGGTGCAGGATACCTTTTTAATCCTTTGGGACAAACGGGAACTAATTGAATCGCCTCTACATTTGGTCAATTTCTTGTATACGGTAATTAGTAATGAATGCAAATGGTACTATGCACGTCCTAAAAATCAGTTTGATCGGGATTATTATTCCTTGGATAAGTTCCCCAACTATCAGGAATATATGATGGGCTATGATCCCACAGATATAGATAATCATTTATTAGACCAACAAAAAAAGCAAAAGGATTACGAACAAGTGGTCAATATATTACCGCTTATAGGAACACATCGCAAACGCCTGATTGAACTTTGCTTTCAACACGGGTTTAAGTATAGAACTATCTCCGAGCAGCTAGGTATCAGCGTAACGGAAGCCAGTAATACGATGAAGCAAACTATAGAAGAAATCAAAACCATCCTCAATCAAGGATACATACTTAAAATTAATAAAACTTCTGCAGAGGAAACTAAGTCTCCAGTTGAAATTACAGAACAGGAAGCTCGGGTATTGGAATTACGCTGCGAACAGCAGTACTCGTTTGCAGCCATTGCTACGGAGCTGAACTTATCTCAAAAAGAAGTGCACCGCGCTTTTACCACAGCATATAAGTTTTTACAGGAGAATCACGAACAGCATTTAAAATCCGCCTGATATGAATACCAAAACACTCAGCCTTACCAGAAAGATCCAACTGAATGTTGATTTGCCTACCTACGAAGAGCGGAAAGCCGCTATTGCAAAACTCTATGACTGGCAGCATTGCTGCTTTAAAGCATCCAATATCATTGTAACCCATCTCTATTGTCAGGAAATGATTAAAGAGTTCTTTTATCTTACAGAGAACATACAATACAAACTAGCAGATGAGAAAAAGCACGAAAACGGGATCTTAAACCGCTCCCGGATCAACAGCACCTACCGGGTGGTATCAGACCGGTTTAAAGGTCAAATCCCTACCGATATTTTATCCAGTTTAAACAAGAACTTAGAGAGTTCGTTTAATAAAAACAGACCCCAATATTGGAGTGGGGAGCGCTCCCTCAAAAATTTCAGACGGGATATCGGCTTTCCATTTGCTCCTAGTAATATGTGGGGCTTTAAATATGATGAAGACCGAAAAGCTTTTTGCTTTCGGATATTTCAAATTCCGTTTTGCACCTATTTAGGAAAAGATTTCTCCGACAAGCGAAGCCTGTTACACCGGGTTTTAAATGGAGAAACCCGATTGCGGACTTCAGAGATCAAACTTAAAGAGGGTAAGATCTTTTGGTTGGCGGTTTTTGATATTGAACAGGAACAGCACGCTTTAAAACCTCAGGTGATAGCGGAGGCCTCCCTGTCTTTAGAACATCCTATTGCAGTCAAGATCGGGAGCAACCGAATGAACATAGGTACCAAAGAAGAGTTTTTGTATCGCAGACTAGCAATTCAGGCTGCCCGCAAACGGGCATTGGTAGGATCTAGCTATTCCCGGGGTGGTCACGGGCGCAAACGCAAATTAAAAGCAGTTGATAAATTCAAGGAAAAAGAAGTTAACTATGTTAATCAACGTTTGCACGTATACAGTAGAAAACTCATAGACTTCTGTGTAAAGCACCAGGCAGGAACCTTGATTCTTCTAAATCAGGAAGCCAAGATCGATGCAGCACAAGAACAGCAATTTGTCCTTAGAAACTGGAACTATTACGAATTGACCAAAAAAATAGAATACAAAGCCAAGAAAGCAGGAATTGAACTGCTCATCGATTGATGGGTAAACTATTAAATGACCCTTATGGTCTGAGGGTGCTTGTACACCCATAAGGTGAGGTCGCAGATACTCACTAAATGCTAGAGGGCATATACAACGGCGTGTTCATCGACTCATTGGTAAAAAAGCCTGGTTATGATGCTGGTGAAAGAAAAAATAAAAAACAGAAGTTAATCAGAATAAGTTATAAAAGACCCTTAGGGTCAGAGGGTGCTTGTACACCCATAAGGTGCGGTTAATGACACGCATTAAATGTCACGGGGCATATACAACGGCGTGGGCTCTCTTTTTTAATAGGCCTAAGATTCATATTCAGGAATTGATAGTTATGATGTCTACTAAATTATAAAATAACCCATTTTTGGTTGAGGGTGCTTGTACACCCGTAATGTGCGGTCAACGATACGCACTAAATGTCACGAGGCATATACAACGGACGTGAGTTAGCTTTTAAGTATATTATCTAAAATTGAAAAATTGACAACATTTAATGCTGATGAAAAAGAAAAAAAAAGAGACCTTCTTGATTGAATAAATTCTATTTAGGTAAGTTATTAAATCAAAAATCTTTACCGTCCCAATCTTCAAAAGAGAGACTATTTTTATTAAAATTTTCTCGCTCTACAAGTAAGGGTTTCTCTTTTTTTTGAGGCTGAAATAAGCGCTCTAATAATTCTCGTGAAGGCTTTAATTGTTCTGTTTCCATTCTTCTTAAGATAGCCTCAACAGCATCCATGCGCTTATCAATTAATAGGTGTAAACTGTGTACAGAATCATCAAAGGGCACAAATGGATTGATCGAATACTTCTCAAAAAAGTCTAAAATAGCCTCTAAGGTTTCAGTATAATTCGCATCATTTGCTATGGCGTACTTTTTAAAGCGGTCCACCGTTTCTGTATGAAAATTGATTCTGGAAAATTTAGAATTCATAGCTTCAAAATTTAAAATTAGGATAATCACTTGCCCTGTTCATAAGGCTTGAGAAGCATTTTTAAACTATTTGGCGCAAAAGTGAATTTCATTAAAAATCGAAAATGAATTTAAATATCTGAAATACAGTTATTTAATTCTAAAAATGAGATCTGTAACATCGCGCAGCGTGTTACCCTCTTGCTTCTCATTTTTATCCGCTTAGCTACTCAAAATGATAACTTTTAAACCCTAAGTTATCATTAAAAATCCCCATTAATTTTAATAGCAAATAGCCTCAAATTAAATGGGATCAAAAACCCTATTTACTTATTATATCTGGAGCGTTTTCCTTGAAAAATGATTGAAGTGGTGTTTTCAAACTGTTCGAATTTCACCCATTATTAAAACGAAAAAAGGAGTTAGTATTCATTCCCATTTACTTCCCATAGAGCTGTATGCGTTTCCTTTTCGATTGCTCCTATTTAAAATTTAGAATTGAGAAAAGCTTTTATAAAAAGAGCGAGTAAGCGCCTGCCCTAAGCGGCGTCGAAGGGAGCCTGATTATGCAAAGCGTCTCAAGCTAAATTTTAGTTCTTTAAAGAAAAAGAAACGGCTGCTGTGGAGAATGCTCAAATGTTAGTTTTGAGTTTGCCTAATCTCGATTTGAAGATGATTTTTCAAGTTAGTAGAATCAAGCGAACGTAATCCCTTTTTCTGGGATTGGGTTCAAGACCTTTGAATGAACCTCATTTTCCGAAATGAAGCCTTTTGCGAAATGCAGGGAAATGGGTTGAATTCATTATAATGCATTTCCTATTTTACTTTGGTGTCTAGAAATCAATTTCTTCTTATTTTCATCAGCCAGGCATTAAGGTCTTTTTCAGGATTGTAAAATTGGGATTTATCGATGCATTTTGAATTTTCAGTTAAGAATAGTGCTGTGGTTCTTCTTCCAGCTTCATCCAGATCCAAATACAATTCAATAACCGCATAAGTATTAAAATAGGGGAATGCCCTATCCGCAAAAGCAATGGAATTTAAAATCAGAAAATCAGCTTTATGTTTTAAATCTGGATAGATAGTAATGAGCGATAAAAGATCAAACATTCCCTCAAGAACCATCAATTTTTGAGAATCGTTTTTGATCCAGGTCAGGTCTTTTGGAGAACTGGAAGATTTGAAATAAGTATTTCTGAGTTCCCATCCTTTAGACATATTTTTGAGTCCAATGGAAAAACCATATTTATTATTGACCGTATAGTGAACCTCTTTGCAAAAACTGTTTGCAGCATGTAGACTGATTTTCCGCTCGTTCAAATAATTCAATAAAGCTGGATGTCCAATCAGCTTTACCTTTTTGATTTTAATTCCATATTCCTTGAATTGAGTTTGCTGCTGTAATGGAATTGCATCATTTCCTGTTTGAACCTGTGCTAAAATTGCTAATGCATCGCTCACGGAAACTTTTGATAGCGCACAGATTAGATCGATGCAGTTGCCGCCTTTACCTAGTCCGTGATCGTACCAGCAGTTTAATTTTTTAGAAACTTTAAAGGA
>TARA_R110002020_G_scaffold223978_1_pt1 | contig 19633 bp, 23 predicted proteins | sample TARA_R110002020 | Tara Oceans TARA_R110002020 (sample SAMEA4396489) | marine metagenome | biome: Westerlies Biome; feature: [MES] marine water layer (ENVO:01000295) within the mesopelagic zone...; material: water (ENVO:00002006), including particulate matter (ENVO:01000060) such...
CCCTCACACATATAGCGATATCGCGGCAACTACTCGCCTGCCAATATCGTCAAGTCTTGTTCTGTGATGGGCTTATCGTTGCCAATGCGAACAGTCGGAGGATTGGTTACTACAAGCCCCTCGTCTCCCTGTGTTAGCTCAAAGCCCTTAAGAATTGGAACGATGTCCAATTCATTTAGTAGTGACTCTTGTAGAGCCATCATCACGGCGCCGAGGGCCTGATTTGATAATTTAAAAGTTCCGTTACTCATTCTATCTCCTATGGTGTTACCATTTAAAATTGTTTTTATAGAATTCAACTATATTCTGTAATTCGTCATCAAAGTTCTTTTTGGGCTCCCAGCCAAGAGCGCGTAGCTTTGAATCATCAAGGCTGTATCTGACATCTTGTCCTTCTCTTTTGAATCCGAAATCAATGTAATTAGAATAATCTCTTTGATCTCCAAAATAACATTGTACTATCTTTCTGACAGTTTGTTTATTTCTTTGTTCAAATCCTCCAGCTATATTGTAAATCTCGTTAGTATTACCAGATTCAATAATCTTAATAACTGCGGTAGCTGTGTCGTCGGCATGAAGCCAGTTTCTTGTTGGTTCCCCTTCATCGTGCAGCTTTATTTTCTTTCCTCTTTGGAGCATTTTTACAGAAATTGGGATCAATTTTTCAGGATATTGTCCAGCACCATAATTATTAGTAGGTCTAACTATAACGTATTTCATTTTATATGTTCTTGACCAGGCAAGAATTAGCATATCAGAACAAGCCTTGGAGGCAGAATACGGATTAGAAGGGTTGAGAATATCTAGTTCTGTGTGACTACCTTCAGTTATGTCGCCATACACTTCGTCCGTGCTGAAGTGTAAAAACACTGGCAGGTCGTCAACATTTTTTTGCTTCTTTCTAATGAGGTCTAGTAAGTTTTTGACGCCACCAACATTAGTATGAATAAAATCTTCAGATTCAACAATGCTGTTTCCGACATGAGATTCTGCTGCTACATTTATTACATAATCACAATCTGGAAGGTACTTTAGGGTCGCTATATCCGCTTTGATAAAAGTAAAGTTATCATATTTTTGAAAAAGTGGTATGAGATGTTGATTAGCTGCGTAAGTAAGATTGTCTATTCCGTACACTTGCCAGCCAAGATCAATACATTTTTTAGTTAGGTGAGAGCCAATAAGACCCAAACATCCTGTGATAACAACAAGTTTCATTAGTCGCCCTTTTTAATCCTATGGCTATCACTGTCAAAATGCTGTGTTGAAAACTCAAATAGTTCTGTGTCTTCTAGCGCCAGCATCTGGTGTCTTAATCCTCTGTAAACATGAAAGTTGTCGCCTTTTTCTAGTATTACTACATTGCTATCTGACACGTCATCGCTATCGCCATAAAATACTTGTATCTTTCCAGACTGAACATAAAAAACCTCATCTTTTAGCTTGTGATAATGCCAGGAGCATCTCTTTCCTTTAGCAAAGTAAAGCAGCTTGCCACAATATTCTTCATTGTTGACAATCCACTTTTCAAAACCCCAACCCTTGGGGACAAATTTAATTTCCTGTGTCGAAGAAGTCTTCATCATTTACCCCCTTATCATCAATATAATGGTCGCCGGCAGGTTTACCTAGAAACAATTCGTGAAATTTAACTCCCCAGTCTTTTAGTTGAGAATATGTTAAATCATAAAAAGACTCGTATGCAAAATTGACGGAATTATTTGAGCGACCCATCCCTCTAGCAGTTAGTAATATAACTGTGTGTCCCTCATCATAAAGGCGATTCACCTTCTGTATCCTATCAGTGATGGGTTGTGCTTGTGTGTAGTCTCCATCTGTTTTGGAGCATATAGTGCCATCTATGTCAAAAACATAAGTCATTGTAGTCCCACTAATATTTTAGTTGTTGAATATCCATCTATTCTATCAAAAAACTTTACTTCTTGTACATGCCTGGAGCCGATTACTTCTTTATTTTTGTAATCGGATCCCACTACCATTATTTCTGCATCACTTAAAAGAACCTGTGTATCGAGTTCATCGTTAGCGTCAAACACTCTTATTTCATCAATATATTTTATTGACTCAAGCATTGCTACTCTATCTTCTATAGTGTTAAAGGGGCGCAAAGCCCCCTTGGCGGCTCTAACTCTTTCATCCGTGTCAATACCAACTACCAAATAATCACCAAGAGATTTAGCATACTTGAATAATTCTATGTGTCCACGATGAAGAACGTCGAAACAGCCATTCGTCCACACGACTTTCATACTGTTGCAACCCCAGTTTTTTGTACGACCTTGGTTGTGCATTGTTGTGCAAATTCAATTGATTTTCTGATGTCTTTTGATCTGATATATTCAACCACAAGCCCAGAAATAAAGGTATCGCCTGCACCAGAAACGTCCTTAACTGGCACTTCTTGTGTTGGGAATATCTCTCGCATAAAAACACAACCCCGCTTACCTTGAGTCGTTATTATTTTTTCTTTTAAAAATGGGTTATTGTGGATATTTTCTATATTTCTTTCATATTCAAAATTATTGATTTTAATGTAGTTGATTGCACTACACCAATTACCCAAACTTTTTTTCGTATCCAAAAACGTTGGACAGACACAGTTTCTAGAAATATATTGTATGTCTTCTTCTGATAGAAAGCCTTTACAATAATCAGAAATTATAACTGCATCGTAGTTAGAGTAGTCAAGAGAAGTATTATCAATTCTCTCACACTTGTCTCCCTCATCTACTCTCAATACCATATGGTTGTATCTTTCGTCAACAAAACGAATTTTTTTAATTTGTTGTTTATTCGTAACTAAAGTAACATTTGCACCAAGAGATTCCAAGTTGGCCGCAACGTTTCCTGCCATACCAGCATTCTCTTTTTGGTATGCTGGAACGATAACCGGAACGGGAGCTTCAGGAGACATCCTATTGATATGTCCATACACAAAAATATCTCTACAGCTATCACCAATAACTAAAATATTCATCTGTTAAGATATCTCCTACCGGATTCGACTTGTTGTCTCCAGTAGTTTAACAGATCTTCCATGGTTTGTTCAAAGGTTATTTCAGGCGTCCATCCGGTGTGGTTTGTAAACTTTGTTGTATCTGGTATTTGTAGATCTGCGTCTATTGGTCTCAAACGTTCTGGATCTATTTCGACCTTGATATTCTTACAAGTAGAAATTGAAATTAGGTGTTCTAACATCTTTCTTATTGTACAAGTATGAGTGCCTCCAATATTGTAGTATTCTCCTGATGTTGGATTTGAAGTTACCAAGAGATAGTATGCTCTGACCGCATCTCTAACGTCAGACCATGTTCTCAGAGAATCAAGATTACCTACTTTTATTGTGGGCTCTTGTAATCCTGCCTCTATCATCGCTATTTGTTTAGCAAATGTTGATTCTGCAAACACATCGCCGCGTCGAGGACCGGTATGAGTAAACATACGAGTTGTCATAACCTTTAATCCGTATGCCTCTGCATAAAATCTACCGATCAAATCAGTTCCAACTTTTGATATTGCATACGGTGATGCAGGGTGAAACCCAACATCTTCGTGAATAGGCAACAGTTCTTTTGGAACTCTACCAAAAACTTCTGAGGAGGCACAAACATGAATGACCGGATCTAATTTTAAGTGTTTGATAGCGTCTAAGACTTTCGCTGTCCCCAATATGTTTGTTTCTAAAGTTTCTATAGGAGACTCAAAACTTGTCTTTGGATAACTTTGTGCTGCTAAATGAAAAACGTAGTCTGGTTTTACGTTAGAAAAAGCAACCAATAAAGAACTCAAATCGTTTATGTCCCCATAGACTAAATGAATTCTATCTTTTTGATTTATTTTTTGCATAAGATGTTCGATGTTATCCATCTTATCGTTCCAGCGAACGAGACCATAGATGTCCCAATCAGTATTTTCTAATAAATAATCAACCAAATGGGAGCCTACCATACCTGTAATACCAGTAATCATGGCATTGATCATTTATTTTTCTCATACCATTCGATAGTCTTTTCTAGTCCTTCAGAAAGCGTATGGGTTGGCTTCCAACCAAGGTTAGTTATTTTTTCAATATTAATTTGTCTTTTTGGTATCATTACTGGCTTAGTTAAGTCGTAATTAAATTTTGGTTGATAGCCATAAATTCTAGTTATTTCCTCAACTAATTCTGTTATTGTTGTTGACACACCTGTGCTAACATTGTAAGGCTGACCAGATGGGTCATTTTGCAAAACAAAAAATAAAGCGTCTACAAGATCATCAACAAACACAAACTGTCTAACTTGCTTTCCGTCGCCCCAAATTTCAAAAGGGCTCATGCCATTTGAGGCTTTCATAATCAATTGTGGAACTGCATGTCCGTGTTCATTAAAATTATCATGAGGTCCATAAATTGCCATTGGGACCACTACACCAAATTTTGTGTTGCTGATTTCTTGAAAATGCTCAATTACTTTTTGTGAATATCTTTTCATCCACCCAACGCCCATATATGAGTTAAATGGCTCGCCATCAAATAATTCCTCCTCTTTAACAGGATAATCTACTGCGGGATACATAGTTGAACTTCCAACAAATCCAAAGTATTCAACGCCCTCCCTGACAGCAGCATCTAACATATTTATTGTTGGAACGATGTTATTTCTAACAAGGTCAATTTTAGAATCTTCTTGCCCCTTTGCGCCTCTAATAAACGCAGCAAAATTTAAAACTATATCCACACCGGATACAATTTTTTTGCACTCTTCGTAGGATGACAAATCGGTTTTTACAACCTCTATATTTGGATGCTCTATCATTATTTTTCTAGTATTGAAAATAGTAGCCCTTATCTTTACGTTTTGGCACTGTAGTAGTTTTTTGATAGCAGAGTGTCCACAAATTCCTGCGGCACCAGTCACCAACACTGTTTTATTGTCAAATATACTCATCACTTTTCCTCCTTGAAGCTGTTATATCTGGTTGTTGTTTGATTTTTATTCTCATTATACCACTCAATCACGTCTTGTATACCCTCTTTAATAGAAATTTGGCACTGAAAGCCGTGAGATTTAGCCCTGCTCATATCAAGTAGGCGCCTGCTATCTCCTGTTGGCTTTGTCGTATCCCAAACAATTTTCTTATTGGTTTCGTCGGAAATGATTTCTGCAATTTGTTTTATTGAAATTGCAGTTCCACTACCCAAATTTATTGGCTCAGTGACTTCATTTTCAACAACGTAAATCATGCCGCGAGCAACGTCTCTAGCGTGTATAAAATCTCTCTCGGTTCTGCCATCCCCCCATACAGAAAAAGCCCCATCGTCTGAATTTATAGCCTTACTTATTAAAGATGGAATTACCATGGCATTATCAGAATCAAAATTATCGTATCTTCCATAGACGTTGCCGGGTCTTACTATTGAGATGTTTTTTCTATTGTATTGAATTGCGTAAGCATCGGCTTGTAGTTCGCCCATTCTTTTAGCCCAGCCTCCGTGCCAATCGTTTTTTGAAACAAATGTTTTCCAAACGTCGTCTTCTTTTAAAACTTCTACATTATGTGTTTCATAAACACCTACTGAGCTAGTATATAAATACCACTCAACATTGCTGCGCATCGCAGCTTCCATCAAGTTTGTATTAAATTGTAAGCCAGGAACCATAAAATCAGCGGGTCGTTCCTGCATCATTTTTGGAGACCCTTTGATACCTATTAAGCTAAAAACTATGTCCATATTTTTACAAACAGACATGCAGTTTTCAAAATCTCTTAAATCTATTCTAGTAAAATTAACTCCAGGCGGCAACTCTACATTTTGGTCTAAGGAGGCCACAGTTATGTTGTTGCATCCTTTTTCAACTAACAAATTAACTAATTCTCTACCAATCATACCACTTCCGCCGGGTATTAATATTTTTTTATTTTTCAAATTCATTGATATATCCTTATTTATCTCTATTAAAAAGTATTGGGTTATTGTGTGGCCATTCAAAGCCCCACGATGGATCATCCCATTTTACCACAAATTGATTGGCAACATCATTATATTCGCCATCAAACGCTAATTTATAATGAAAAGTACAACCATCAGATAAAACAAAATGCCCGTTGGCGCACCCTGGGGGTACAAGCACCTGTTTTCTATTCTCGGCTGAGCATATAAACCAATTCCATTTCCCGAAGGTTTTAGAATTTGGTCTGTTATCTGCTACCACTAAATAGAATTTACCTTGGACACATTGTATTAGTTTCCAAGTTTTGTGATCACCGTGTAGTCCTCTCAGGGTATCTTTAATTGAATGAGAAAACTTATCTAGTCGCCAGTTTAAGTCTGGATATGTGTCAGAATTCCATGATGTGTAAATATCACCACGGAAATCTTCAAACCTAGATGGCTCAAAAATTTGAATACCATCTATCATTTTAATCCCAATCTTCATTTGGAAATTCAACAGGGTACACAAGCTGCTCGGGGTTCAAAGAAATATCAAGAGGCTTGATATACATATTTGACAAGAATTCTTCTCTATCTAGATAAGGGTACATATCCTCTATAGGTGTCTCCCAACCTATTAGTCTTGGATCATATTTGTGATACTCGTGACAATCAACGTCTATGATCATCGGACCATCATGATTAAGAAATTCGTTAATTTGTGATCGCACAACCTCGTAGTCCATGCCGCTCTCAATTCTCATTGTTGGTAGCCCATAGGATTCCGCGACCTTTACAAAATCTGGCGGTGCATACCCAACTGGACCACAAGCCTCCATCCTACCTTCAAAGTTGACTTTTTGGAAAGCTTTGGTGATACCATAAATATGATTATTCAAGATGACAACTTTCACACCGACATTATAGTTTTTCAATGTCTGTAACTCTTGGATGTTCATGTTCATTCCACCATCGCCTATTATACACACCACATTCTGCTTTTCTTTATCTGATGCGAACCAAGCTCCAATTGAGCCTGCGAATGAAAAACCCATTGGAGAGTTGCCATTGTTAGTGAAGTATCTCTGCCCGGTCTTGGTATTAAAAGAATGATTGGTAGCAATCACATTGCCTCCGCAGTCTGCCACTAAAATATCATCACTCTTCATTTCATCAGAGAGGACTCTCAAAAAGGCATACGGGTGAACATACTTTGTTGGCTTAAACATTTCAGGTGTGCAGGTTTGATACTTTTCTTTCCAAACCATGCACTGTTCAGTCCAAGGCGAGTGTCGAGAACTATCAAAGTCACCATCTTGCTTTATTAAGTCACACAGCATTTTGATGAATATTTTAGCATCACAGTTGATACATTCTTCAAAAGGAACCTGCTGTAGTTTCTTTTGTAGCCCTGCCTTGTCTACATCAACCATATACTTTTTGGCTTCTCTGGCGAAACTGTGTATATTACCCCCAGTTATTCTACCAGAGATTCTACTACCGATGGCTAACAGTAAGTCAGAGTTTTGTATCCCAAAATTTCTACCTTCCCCGCCATAAGTTCCTATTTTACCAGCGTAAAACTCATAATCTGCGCAAATAATATCTAAAGCGTTATACGTTGGGTAGATTGGTATTCTTAATAAATCTCCTAGCTGTAACATTTCTTCCAATGCTCCTGCGAGCCTTACACCGCCGCCAATCATCAAGACTGGTCTCTCAGATTCTCTCAAATCTTTTAAGAACTTTCGTGCCTGTCGCTCTACAGCTTTTAGGTTGTAAAAATCCTCTTCTAATGTTGTATCATATCCAATCAAAGAATCTGGATCAATCATCGCTTTTGCAATGTCCATGGGTATATCCAAATGAACTGGACCCGGACGACCAGATTTCATCAGGTGGACACACTTTTCAATTTGGTATTTTACTTCTTCTGGCTTCTTTATCATAACTGAATACTTTGTTACAGGGGTGAAGCAACCTACTTGATCTGATTCTTGAAAACCAATTTGTCTAATTGACTCTTCTGGTCTCATGAACTGCTGTTTGATTTGACCAGTAATGAAAAGACAAGGCACGGAATCATAAAAACAATTTCCTGCACAAGTAATCAAATTCTGCCCGCCTGGACCGCTGGTTGCCATTGCAACACCAAAATTACCATTTACCTTGGCATATCCCTCAGCAGCAAAGCCACACGCTTGCTCGTGCAAGGGCGCAATATATCTAATTCCATCTGCTCTTACAAAAGCATCAACTAGATGCCCGGTGGCTGCTCCATAAACCTGAAAGACTTCTTTTACACCATATTCAGCCAGCCTATTAATAAGATAGTCGGCAACTTTTATTTTATTACTCAATTGTAACTCCTAGTATTGTTTAGTTATTAATGACAACCCGAAGGATTCTCAGCGCACCAAATCATGTATTCAAGACTTATTGTACTTTTTTTTTGTTTTCGTTTTTTGTTGTTGTATTTGGCGTCACACTGTGATTGGTCGGAAATCCTTGGTCAGTCTCATATTTAACCTTTTCTACTTTCCAATTTCCGCCTCCGAGAAGCTTCTCAAGCTCTTCTTCCTTAATGGCATAAAAATTTTCTTCAGCGGGAAAGACCCCACCTCTTACTTCAGCGGCGTATTGCTTCAAAGCATTTTGCATTATTTGTCCTGCTTCACAATATCTCTTTACAAACTTAGACTTAAACTCCCAGAATAGACCCATAAGATCGTGGAAGATGACCAGTTGTCCGTCCACCTTATCGCCTGCTCCAATGCCATAAACAGGAATAGTTAGCTTTTTAGCAATCATGTTAGCAGATTCACGAGGCATCCCTTCCAGTAGGAGGAACGAACATCCTGCCTCTTCAAGAGCTAAAGCCTGTTCTAAAATAATTTCTGCTTGTGCAGCGGTCTTGCCTTGGACTCGGTAACCGCCTAATTTGGCGCGAGTGTGTGGGGTTAACCCAAGGTGACTCATGACCATGATGCCAGCGTCACAGATCGCCTTGATTCTCTCAACCATGGCACCTTCTACTTTTACACAATCCATACCTGCTTTAACAAATTTGCCTGCATTTAAAACAGCTTCTTCGTTAGATATTTGATATGACATATAAGGCATGTCTCCAATCAAAAACGCATTTTTAGCACCTCTGGATACAGATTCGGCAGATCGTATCATGTCCTCCATTGTGACTGGAATGGTACTCTTGTATCCCATAGTTGTCATCCCTAAAGAATCTCCAACCAAGATAGCATCAACGCCGGCACCGTCAGCAATATTTGCCTGCGGGTAGTCGTATGCAGTTGTGAGCACAGTTTTTGTTCCTTGTCTCTTCTGTCTTCTCAGCTTTAAAATTGTTACTTTATTTTTATCGTTTGCGGGCATCTTTACTCCTTTTGATTCCAGCTAATTTCCCAATCTTTAAATTCTGCGGCGAGACAGTCTATCTTATAGTCTTTTCGTCCGCCAACAATCTCTTGAATTTTATTCTTTGCAGTGTTTCTAATTCCATTCAAACCATGTGTAAGCTCAAGGTCGTTGCCGTCTCTTATTCCCTTGCGATAATTTGACTCATTGTGCCAAATATGCAAATTCATTTGAGATAAGACCACAACCGCCCTAATAACTTCACTGTCTATTGTAGCATCCTTTTCTCTTAATGTTAAGTCGATATCATGTAAAATACAAGAAATCTCTTCAGCATATTCTTCTTTGTGTTCAGTAATAAAAACCTCTTTTAGCTGCGCTATTGAAAGCCTATCAATAAGCTCAGATAAGGTGGGTAAATATTTTCTATTTTGTTGCTTCACGATATCTCCTTTTGTACTGTGTCTATGAAATTTTGAACAGTATAATTTTGTTTAGCTTTAGCAAAAGCACTATCAACAATATGTTCGTATTTATGCCAATTTTCAGTTGTTTCTCTTATTAGCCCTGGTAATTCAGAATAATCATTAAAGTATAAAAAGTCTTTTTCTGGCTCAAACCACATGCTATCCAATTGCCATGGGTTTCTCTTAACCAAAATTAAAGTTCTGTTGACAGCACACTCTACCATTCTGGTCTTATTCTGTGGCATGATGAATTGATCTAAATGAGAGAATGCTTCGCATTGTTCCCAATTTTCCATAGATTTAATACTGTTTACTTGTGGTTCTTGTAAGAACAACAAATTTGACATTGGGCACACTTTTGTTTTTCTAAGAATTGACCACATTACTTTTCTAGGAACATTTTGAGATGTAATGAACCTTCTTGCTATGCTGTTCCTGAATTGTGAAGACCAGTGCCCAGGTCCCAAAGACATGAAATTATATTTAAAGTCTTTAATAGAATTGACTATATTGAAGTTCTCTTCGCTATGAATACCACCCCAATATATTGCATCATAAGATTTATCTTCTTTTTTGTCTATGATCATGTCTTCGCTAAATGGTATAAACGATGCTGAAAAAACATTGCCACCCTGCCGTTCATTAAGCCACTTAGCTGAATATGGACAAATAGTAAATATTTTATCAAAATAGCCATCTGCATTTGAACTTATGTTCTTAATTCTCTCGTCGCCTTGCCAAGCACAAGGCTGTTCAAGATTCCAAAATATTTTCTTGTTGAAATCTGAATACCTTTCTTTGTGGGCAGTCTTCTCGACACATCCCATGCCATGAAAGAACACATTTCCGTCATCAGAAGAGTATTTTTTAAAATTATAATACCTCTCCAGAGCGTCACCGTAGCATCCATCATAGTCTTCAATAAATATCATTGTTTATTAGCCTGTTTGTTGATCCATTTAAAAGTTTTTTCCATACCGATTCTAAGAGGCTGTTTGTAATCCCAGCCTAGCTTTTGTCTGATTAACGAGTTGTCTGAATTACGACCTCGCACACCGACTGGACAAGGGAATCCATACTTGTCTTTAAACTCTTTGCCTTGTATATTATATATTGTAACACTCTTCCCAGATATGTCAATAGCCATTTGCGCAAAATCATTAATTGCAATCATCTCTTCGGAACCAATATTTACTGGTCCCTCAAAATCCTGATTGTCCATAAATCTTCTTGTTGCCTCAATACATTCATCAATATAAAGAAATGATCTGGTTTGCTTTCCATCACCCCAGACTTCAATGGATTCACCATCTGATGTCAAAGCCGCTTTCCTACAGAACGCAGCAGGCGCCTTTTCTCGGCCACCATCCCAGGTACCTTCTGGTCCAAAAATATTATGATATCTTGCAACCCTAACATTTATGCCATGATTTCTAGCAAAAGCAAACCACAGGCGCTCACTAAAAAGTTTTTCCCAACCATACTCACTGTCTGGAGATGCTGGATATGCCGAGTCTTCAGTGCAGTTGGGGTTGTCTGGATCTAGCTGATTGTGTTCGGGATACATACAGGCAGATGAAGAGTAAAAAACCTTCTTAACTCTCTTTTTTACACACTGTTCTGCAATATTTAAATTAATCATAGCTGAGTTATGCATGATATCTGCATCATTCTCGCCTGTGAAAACAAAACCCGCTCCACCCATGTCTGCTGCAAACTGATAAATTTCATCAATATCTTCAGTCACCACTCTGTCGCAAACAACAGGGTCTCTTAAGTCACCGACAATAAATTCATCTGCCACCGTAGATGCATCAAAAAAATCATGTTGCTTTATGTCTACACCACGGACCCAATATCCTTCAGACTTGAGCCTTTTCATCATAGCACCGCCAATAAATCCGCCGGCGCCACATACTAATATCTTTTTCATTGTTTCTCCTTTATACCCCAAAGATCTATTACTGTAACATTGTCAAAATTTAAATTAGAGAAGTCTTTATCAGGATGCATAATGACAACAAGTTCACTAGAATCAACACACTCTTGTGCTGTTGAATGATTGACACACTCTAATCGTAAATTATCATAAGTCTCGTCTATCTTATCATATACATGCACCTGTTTCTTATCATTAATCAGAGATTGAATTAAAATTTTTGAAGGAGAGCCAATCACAACGGGCGACGTTGGCTTAAATGAAACACCTAAAATACCCACTTTGGTAAAGTTTCTACACCTTTGAAAAATGTAGTGCTGCAACTGTTCGTTGACCTCCTCTGCAAACATAAGATTTTTGGCCTTCAAATTTCTATCTTTTGCAAACTTTATAAAAGCAAGTGCATCTCTTGGAAAACAGGTGCCGCCATATGGCGTACCGCTTCTAAAAAAGTATGGAGAAATTCTTCTATCTAAACCAATCATGCCTGTGACGTTATGGACATCTACATTGTCCATTTGGTCACACATCATCCCAAGAAAATTAGCAAATGTTATTTTATTGACAATGAAGGCATTTAAAGCAACCTTTGCGACCTCTGTTTCTTCCAATGTCAATCTAAAATTTTTACAATCATTCTCGTGGACGCCGTGAAAAATGCTTTGTGTTGACTTGTAGTCTCTGTCGTTATTGGCTCCAATTACAAAAAACTCTGGATTTTTAAAATCTTGTATAACGGTTCCCAGCTTCACAAAGTCTGGAACATATGAAAATCCAAATCCCTCACCATAAGCACGACCTGATATTCTTTCAGCTAGCGGTATCAATTCTTTAAAAATAGTCCCAGGAAGAACGGTTGATGACAGAATAATATTAAAATATTCTTTATCCGACTTTTTTAAATTTATTGCTAAATCGCAAATTGCAGATTTTACAAACTCAGAAGAATAACCATTATCTCCAAGTTGTGTATTAACAAGTATAATAGCTGCATCTGTTTCATCTATAACCCTTCTATATGAATCTGTATAATCAATTATATTATGTGAAACACTTTGAACCAATTCTTCCAAACCTGTTTCATAAAATGGAAGTAATCCATCAGCAAGTTGAGAAAGAACATATTCATTTTTATCAATACAAAGGACCTTGTTATTTTGTGCCAAAATGCTTGCCAATGGCAAACCCAGCTTCCCAAGACCTATAAAACTAATTTTATTCATCAATTACCACCTTTACTAATTTGTTTTTCCAATAGATTGAATAATTTACAATTTCTTCAGATTTGTTGATTTCGGTATTCAAACCTAGATTGTCTTCCACCCAAATTTTATAGTTTTCAAAATCTGGATGTGTATCGGGGGCAGATCCCTTGTAATGTAAGCTCAGTAGATTTTTCTTTGGGTGTATCACTACTCTCCATTGATCAATTATGTGACCAAGTGTGTGAGATATCGGCGATACAACCCACCATCCAACCGGTCTCTTAACTTCAGGTCCATCATAAAAATCAACACCTCGACCTATTATATCATACAATACTCTATACCCATTGTGAAATTTAATTTTTCCTCTATCACCAGATTTATATCTGATTATGGGCGTCAAATCATTATTAAAATCTGTCACGACAATAAATCCCTCTTCACCATCTGGTAGTATATTGCCGCCATCATCTACTATTTCCACATAACATTTTTCTTCGACTATCTTTAGGTTTCTATGTCCATCAGTAGCAGCCACGGTGGGCATTTCTGCTAAGCCGTATTGTTCATGGAATTCTTTTACTAGCGGCTCTAATCTTTCTCTGTGTCCTTGAGAACTTTCACTACACCAATGAATTTTTATATCTTTTAAGCAATCTCCGTGACCCTGCTTTATCACTAACTCACACAACTGCCTAATGGCACCACCGGGTCCATGTATAAGATACGGCTTATTCTTAACAAGCCAGTCTACATGTTCTTGCCCAACAGTTCTATAATTCATAGGTTTTACGTTTCTTAGCCAATCATAAAAAGCATAAGATGGCTCACCTGCCATCAATCTTAAGACTTTTTCATTTGTTCTACCCATTTTCCACCAGCTTCGGGTAAAAATAGCATCTTTTCTATACCATGTCTCAAATGGAACATATATGATTCTCGGCTCTCCGGTAGAGCCAGAAGTCTCATGCTTCTTAAATTTTTTATTTGGGACAGCATCAGGTAGATTTTTTTTGGTCGTTATAGGAAGGCTCCTAAAGGTATCCCAGGAGCAGATATCAACACCGTGTTGCGTACAACAGTCGATTATTTTTTCTAGCTGGTACTCTGCAAGTTCTTGACCTCTAAGCTTGTCTAGCTTTTTAAAAAGCTTTAAGTATTTATTTTGATTAAATGTAAAGTAATCATAAATAATATAAAATATGTTCTTTATCACAGCACTTCCTTTAATTTTTTTATTGTGTATTCAACTTCTTCTTCTTCAATTAGATTGTGTATTGGTAACAAAACAATAGAATCGGATATGGCAGACGCGTTAGCTAACTCTACATCATTCCAAATAGTCTGTTTATGAACAGCAGTCCAAGTTTTTACTTGTATTCCGTTGGAATACATCTTATCAATAACTGGTGGGCGGTCTTCAACTCTAATTCCAAAAAAGAAATAATTGCTTTTGAATCTGTCCGAGTCGTAGACTTGAAAGTCTGCCAAGCCCCTAAGCTCTTGCTTGTAGATATTTGCAATTTTATTTCTATGGGATACAAACTTGGATAATTTACGCAATTGAACTCTGGCAATTGCTGCATTTACATCTGACATTCTGAAATTGACGCCATAATTATCATGGATGTATTCGTGACTATGCTTATTTTTTGAATAACCATGATTCATCAGGCTCTTAGCAAGATCATATAATTCATCAGAATTAGTTGTTACCATGCCTCCTTCGCCGCAACTAACGACTTTTGCGCGGTGGAGACTAAAGCAATGCATGTCTGCCTGCGATCCGATAATCTGATTATCAATCACAGAGCCAATACTTTCAGCGGAATCAGCTACTATTGGTATATTGAGCTTGCTTAGTTCTGTGTAATCACAGGGAAGCCCACCGACATCAACTGTCATAAGCAAATCAATATCATCGCGCGCATCTTCAATTGTTGTGTTCCAAGTGTTAATATCACAGTCTAATAACTTTACGTTTTCTTTTCCAAAAATTTGATATGATGAATTGGCAGAGGCAATGAAAGTGAAAGATGGGACACCAATTTTCAAATTACCATACATATCCCTCATACACATCAAGGATAACATCAAAGCCGCAGTTCCATTACATACGGCTATTGCGTGCTTGCTTCCAACTTTGGCGGCGAACTCTTTTTCGAGATTTGTTACTTCCGGTCCATTGGCACCAATATAGTTTTTAATAGAGTTGAATGCAGCTTCATGTTCTTCAGAGGAAAAATCAGGCTTTGACCACGGCACCTTCATTATATTATCCCATGCTTTTTGCAAAAATTATTCATTAAAATAACGCTCTGGTAATAAGATGTTCTAGCACGAGATTCTTTGGTGTCGAATTCTAAGAGAAAAGGAATCAAAGTCGCAAAATGCATTACATTATTAAATTCTGTCTTCAATACAACGCTATCAACCGGTTCGTTAGAAAAGTTACAAAACATATCCATAATGGGCTGTTTAGCTGCCTCAAGTGAATTATAAGATTTATTTTGTATTATCTGAAAATAATTGCCTTTTGAAATATCTGACACCTCAAACAGTCCATCTGCGATTAGCTCGTATTTGCCTTCAACTGAGTGCCATATTTTTCCAAAGTCGTAATAATAATCACAAAATTCATAACCTCTTGGATCTACTAATACAAAACTGTTATTTTGCAAATCAACAAGGATGTTAGAAAAATGCAAATCACTGTGTGACCATCGACCTAAAAATTCTGGGTGGAACCATGCTTCTCTTTCCTTTATATTATCATATAAATAACTTAGATTAAAATACTCTTCATCATTAATCACAATATTCTTTTTGGATAACGCCTCTCTAAACCACCCCGACTTAACAGAAAGTTCCATCATTCTGTTTTCAAACCTTTCCCAATGAAGCTTCTCTAAAGCATTCTTCTTGGGTATATCTACAATCTGATGCTTATACATATTCAGGGAAAATTCAGTAATTTTTGTTGACCAGTTAATAATATCATGTGAATCAAACTCATTTGAAAGGATAAGTCGGCGGATACTTGGAAGTTGGTAGTGTTGCATTTCGTAAAAGACTTTATCTTTCTCCCTCTTTGAAAACACAATCTTAGGAAACTTATCTTTAAATGGTGTAGGTATGTTATCAATAAAGTTTATCTCATCTACAAGTTTATCCATCCTCTCGTTGGTTGCTTCTTTGAGAACTCTGCTAACAACAACCACATTAGTTTGGGCGCCGCTTCCGCTCTCTATGTTTAGCTTTGTTGTATCATTGAAAAAATCCTCGGAATTTATTCCTTTATCATCAATGTAAAAATCAGCAGAAAACTTTACACCAGCCCGCAAAGTATCAAATTTTAAGCCCCAAGACTTAATCTGCTCCATCGTTTGAATAAACCACTTTTTACCTGAAACACATCCACGAGCAGTTTCAATAATAATGGTGTGTCCAGCTTCATGTAACAAATTGACTTTTTTTATACGATCTTCAAGGGGAGTAGCATCAATATAATTGCTACCATCTGTCTTGCAAAGTGTATTATCCAAGTCAAAAACATATGTTTTTAAATCATTCATTTTACAATGTTCCAGTCTTTAGGGAAGTGTCCGTTAGAAATTCTTTGGTCACTTCTTTCTTTTGAATACAAAAAGAAATAATGCTCAGGTGAGGTTACTATCTTATTTTTGTTTGAATTCAAATAAGCCGCCCACCATCCGAAGGTACTCTGATGACAGGTAATATTGTGGTCACAACTCATAATTCTAGTAAAATCTACCATGGGATCATTAGAGTCAGAAATAATAAATTCATCCCCTTTGAACACTCTTTTTATGTATGAGATATCGTCTGCATCATCTCCAGTTCTCTTACCACCGGCAAAAATAAAATACTTAACCTTCCTGTCACTGAAAAAGTCCATAGATTTATTTAAATAATTTCCAAAAATAGTATTGTTATCAAAAATATTATCAACACCAAAAACTGAATCTGGGTGGACTCCGGTATCAGTATACATGTGCTGCATCATATCACCTCTTCTGACATGAACTGATACGATTTCATAGCCATCTCTTCTGTAGCTATCAATAATTTTTTGTGCAGGATTTAAATATTGTTCTTTGGGTGTAAATTCTTTTTTTATTAAATCTTCGCAGTGCTCAAAATACTTTGTAAATTGAAAAAAGCCCTTAATGCTAACATTTTCAGGCAAGTTAAAAAACGATTTATCAAATTGATCATAGTTTTTTTCATTTATATTTCTTCCTAAGATATTAAATTGATCAATCGGCTGCAACTTATCCGCTTCTATATTGAAGTTATTTAGCAAGCAATTTTGTCCATGCCAGTTGAACGAAGAAAAATCTGGTATTTTGCAAACAAAGCCATTTTTTTCTGCGATTCCTCGCAAGGAGGCATACTGAAACATTTGATTTCCGAGTCTGCCATGCAGACCAAGATCTTTAAAAGTAATCATATATTCCTCAAAACAAAAACAGGCTGATATGGTGAGCCATTTACTCCGTTATGCTCATTTAAAAACATTGATGGGCTAACATCGAATATGTCTAGTAATTTCCAATTTTTTATCAGGAGCGGGAACCTGTGCTGTCCATAAACTCTATGTACGTTGAAGACAACTTTATCATAACCAGTTGGCACAGATAGGTATAGCAATCCATCTTTTTTGATATGTTTCTTAAGTTGCGCCATAGATTCAATGTCGCCGTTTGGATTCAATGGATCACCATATCTTCCAAGGCCATCATGCTCATATGACGAAATTGAAATACAGGCATCAAAAGTATAGTCAGACATTTGTGATGGCTTAATATATTTAACTTCGTCATGAATACTCTCCCTATCTGAGTATTCACATACTGTGACACTTTTAGAACCAAATGATAAGCACATTGCCTCATACCAAGGGTGTGTTGAGCCTATAATGCAAACATTTAAACCTGTAATTGGGTGTTTATCAAATGCCTTGTATAGCCATGTATCTGTAGGTCCATAATAGTTCTGCTCTCTATTCTGTATTCTACGAAGTGAGTTATCAAATATTTCTGTTGTAAAATTATTATTTATTAACTCTTGTATCTCGTCGCTACAATCGTTAGCATACTTGTACTCTATTCTTGCTTTACCATCCATATTATAATCTTGTAGCATATGATCTGGTATTTCTTCTGGTGCTTTCATTTTATACTTCCCATTTTTTTGAATAAATCAAATTCTCTTAAATCTCTATAAAACGGCTTTTCTGGCAAATCTTCCACATGCTGTGGATAATTTTGCATCAACATAAGCCCACGGGCAGCTTGCTCCGGGGTCATATATGCATTCCAACCGTTAATCTCTATATTATCTTCGTGATACATAACCTCTCCGCGACCCTCATATCGTCCTTTGCGAAACCATGCGGCTGCTTCTGGATTATCAGTTAGAATCATTCCACCTTTGCCAATCTTGAGGTGCTTCTTGATATGGAAAGACAAGCACATGAAAGAGCCAGGGATATACATTCCACTTGTAAACCTCTTGGCAGCATCCCAAATTGGGTATGGCTCCAATTGGTAAATGCCTTTCCAGCGATAATCTCTAAACTTTACCGTACCACCAGCGTGAATAATTGACTGTGGGACTGAAAGATAGGTGCGTGACGGTATTACCACGTCCTTGACGTTCAGGTATTCACAACACAGCAGCAGTGCGTCAGTACAGTTATCAGTCGATACAGCGTACTTGGAACCACAATAATCTGCAACCGTTTCTTCAAACATTTTCACTATCTTATATGGGTTATGTCTCAAGTTTGCTCCAATAGGTAATATTTTACTTTAAAGCCGCACTTTTCAAAAAGTGCCAAGCTAGCGTTGTTATGCAATTTTACTTTAGCAACAGCGTTTGGATAGATCTTACAAACCTCTTTCACCATGAATGAACCCACGCCCTTTCCTTGAAAATCAGGATGCGTTGCTACCCTTATGTCATCATTTACAATACCAATATAACCTGCCGGTTCTCCATTGTAAAGACAAATATAAAAACAATTAGAAAATTGTTTCATGTACTGCTGGTGCTGGAAAGGCTCAATTACCTGTTGTTGTATAAAGCCTTCCCTAATGCCGTCTAAGTTCCTTAAATTTCTTATGAACTCCCAGTATAGGTAGCTATTTTTTACTAGCTCCACACGTCCACCTGACGTTGGAATGGGCTTCTTGAGTTCAGCCAATAGCCAGTTAGATACCCTCTAGTGTATTTCCAACCCTCCAATCCAAGCAGAGGGTTAAGGCAAGATCCAATATCTAAGAAAGTGTTGTCTTGGTTGTCACGGAAACCATCATAGATAACAAAATTAGACAAGCTAGCGGCTGAGCATAAGACTATAGCGTCTTTGGTCCCAGTCTCTCTAATATAATCTGTTACCTTCTCAGCAGTATCATAATTGTTTATCATACAATTGGAACCAATTTCAAACTTCTTTGAGATCTGAAATGGAAGCATTGATGTATCAGCCATTTCATTAACCACATATAGTATCTCTCTATCCATAAAAAGCGGCACCATCTCTTCAACAAAACGAGAGTAGTTCGCGTTAATCAACAGGTTGGCAAAAGTCAAATTATCATGGTCGCCACCATGAAAATCTACCATCCAATCAAAATTTTCCTTTCCAACGTGACCATCTGTAGATGTACAGATTCCTTTGAAATAA
>TARA_R110002020_G_scaffold246009_1_pt1 | contig 19607 bp, 19 predicted proteins | sample TARA_R110002020 | Tara Oceans TARA_R110002020 (sample SAMEA4396489) | marine metagenome | biome: Westerlies Biome; feature: [MES] marine water layer (ENVO:01000295) within the mesopelagic zone...; material: water (ENVO:00002006), including particulate matter (ENVO:01000060) such...
GGCCAAGCCATACGCATGTTCTTACGAGCATACGATGGTTTGTAGATGGCTGAAACGATGAGAATTGTCTCGTCTCCATCTGTTCGCGAGATGATGTTCGGATGTGCCTTGTGGAGGGTATATTCCACGGGCTGACCATCGACATTGCTGAAACTAAACTTGCCATCACGCTCGGCTTTAGCACGTTCGCTCATAGCAAGGATAGACTTAGCGTCCAAAACGGGTGGGACTTCAAAATCAGCCGAGATCTTTGACTGACCAGAGATGTCCAACTTTTCGACGACCTTTGGGTCTATCTCTAACTCGATTTGGATGTTAGCGGTGTAGACGATTTGACCTTGTCGCCAAAGAGCAAGTTTAGTGGCGTAATCAGGTGTACCATAAGCAGGTACTTCTAATATCTCGCCAGTTGACTTGTTAACCCGTTGCTCCAACTTGTCAAAGATAGGCTGGTTCTGTTCATTAAGTACCTGCATACCATCTTTGAGACGTGGTGCTACTGCGTCTGTCATCATCTTGGTGTTACGGAAGTTGAATAGTGATTTAATCCATTTCATGAGTATTACTCCTTTTATTGGTTTGTATTGACTATTACTGCATTGTTCAACGAACAACCTGCAGAAGCAGGCAAGGGGCAGTAGCAACCACACGCTCAACAATTCAGGGCCTGGGGAGGAACGACCCCCCGAATTTTGGGCGGGTATGGTAGTGTATTGTCACGTTCTCTCATTCTACAGCAATTTTTCATAAACGGGTCCCCAGGAAAATTTTTTAGATTTATTTTTCTCATTGTCTGGTCTTTGCAGTACACGTAAGTTAGCTACGCTACTAAAGACTACATTAGCCGTTATAGTAGCTAGTCTATATAGAGTCTATAGTATTATATATATAATATAGAACCGCTATGTAGAGTAGCAAGTCATGAGTAAAAGTAAATATGCAACATTAAAGTCTGATCTGAACTTTCCTAAGTGGTCTGGGGAGGTAAGTGTGGACAGTCTAAGGAGAAAACTAACAGATGCCGAAATTCGGGAAAAGAAGCAAAGCAAGGTTAAAGGGCGTAGACGCAAAGCTCGTTAACGTCTTAAATCAGTTAATCAAGATTATGGACGTAACCATCATTGAGGGGGTTAGGTCTAAAGAAAGGCAGGAGGAACTCCTTGAAAAAGGGGCAACCAAGGTTAAATATTCAAGGCATATGTCTGGTAAGGCTGTTGACCTGGCTCCTTACCCCATAGACTGGGAAGACAGGGAGAGGTTTCACTACATGGGTGGTATGCTTAGAGGCATAGGGCAGCAATTAGGTCTTAAACTACGTTGGGGGGGCGACTGGGACTCTGATGGAGAGATAAAAGATAATAGCTTCGATGATCTGGTCCACATAGAATTACGTGATTAATGTACGAAATCACCATAAAACATAGGGATAAGGGAACACGAACCTATAATATATTAACAAAGTCAGAAGCTGACGATGAAAAGATAGATTATAAGTATTGGAAGACGGCAGATATAGGTGATTACGCTCTCACAGATGACGACTATGTAGCACTGGTCCTACAGAAAAAGATATACGATGCAAATAATGGTACTTCTAATCATTATATCAGGCTGCCTTTTGGATATGCTTTCTACAATCCTAAGTATCCTGGTAAGAAGTTTAAGGCAGAGGGGCGGAGATCACATCATACGCTGACTGGGAAGCCCCAATTAGAGGTTAGAAAGGGTTCAACTAAGTGGCAGAACCTTGCAACAGCCTATTCTGCATGTTTTAATTTTGATATTGCCATTGATTTAGTCTTTGATTCTACTACACCGACAGAAAGAAGGACCTATAAACGATGGATGAAGACAAGGGAGTTTAAAAGTATGGTAAGAGATGAACTAAAAGGGCTCTTAGAAGAGAAAGGTTATGGCGAATCTGATATAATAGACCTCCTTACTAAGGCTCAAACTATGGCAGAGGATAAAAATGATGTTACAAACTTCATAAGGGTCATAGAGAATATACAAGATATGCTCGGAATGCGTGATAAAACAGTCACAAAGTCCACAATCCAGATAGAAGCAACTGAAACAAAGCGTCTTTTAGAAGAAATAACAGAAGAAGAACGTCAATTAGTAGGAAAAGCGGAGACGGTAGAGGTTAAACCGAGTGAATGAGCAAGATACTGACTATGAATTACTGTATGAGAAGAAGCAGGCACTAAAGAAACTCCAGAATTCTATTGCTTTATTCGGTAGATACTGCTTTCCTACTGCATTAAGGAAGGCTACTCCACCCTTTCATCATGAAATATACAAGGCTATTAAGAATGTTAAGAAGAAAAGGGTTCTTATAGCTGCTCCCAGGGGTAATGCCAAGTCCACAGTGGTCTCTTTACTCCTACCTTTACACCGATTAGCCTTTAAAAGAGACGATGAGGAGGAGTTTATAGTCATAATTTCCGAATCTCAGGCCCAATCTATCAATTTCTTGTCCAGAATCAAGTATCACTTGGCTCATAGTGAAAAATTTAAGGCGTTATTTGGCGATATGGGACCAAATACAGCCAGAAAGTGGACTGGTTCCGACATAGTTTGTGCAAATGGGACCCGAATCATCGCAGTAGGTACTGGCCAGAGGGTTCGTGGCTTCATTGAAGGTGATACGCGTCCAACTATGATCATTGTTGATGATTTTGAGTCAGAATTGAATGCTTTTACTGATGAAGCAAGGGCAAAGAACAGGAAATGGATGACAGAAGCGGTGATCCCTTCATTAGCAGACGATGGTAGAATCATCATGATTGGTACAGTAATCTCAGAAGATTGCTTTTTATACTGGGCTAAAGACTCATCTGCCTGGACCACCCTGTGGTTTTCTATATTAGATGATAATGATAACAGCATTTGGCCTGAAAGGTTCCCTATAACACGAATAAATTCAATAAAGGAAGAATATGCTTCTGTTGGTAACCTGAATGGTTTCTACCAGGAGTACATGAATATAGCACAATCCCCCGATGATGCACCATTTCAACCGCGGTGGATCAAAGTACATGACTATAGTTTTAAAAGAATAGACGGACAGCCCTGTCTTGTTAAGGAAACTGGGGATGGAGAAGAGGTTAAACCAATAGAAATGTATGGCGGGGTGGACCCAGCGTCTTCATTGTCAGCCAGAGCTGACTTCTTTGTGGTAGCTTCTATTGGTATAGACCATGATGGGAATAAGTATATTGTAGATTTATATAGAAAAAAGGTGTCTCCAGCGGAACAACCAGATATAATCATCAATTTATGGAAAAAGTACAGACATAAGAAGATGAAGATAGAAACAGTTGCATATCAGGAAGCACTAAGAGCAGCAGTAAAGAAGCTAATGATAGAAGAAAACATCTATATACCTGGTCTTGAGAAGGGAGTTAAGCCTCGTACACGCAAGAGTGAGCGTTTACTATCACTGGTCCCAATGTTTGCAAAGGGTGAGTTCTTTTTTAGAAGTCAAGATACGATTGCACAAGCAGAATTTCTATCATTCCCCAAGGGTAAGAACGATGATATAATGGATGCTATCTGGACATCACTCGAGGGTTCTCGTCCATGTAGGATCAAATCTTTAGATATAGACCCAAGTTTAAATGTAAAGCAAAAGTTTCTTGATTGGATGACTCAATAAGTTGTAAGTTGGGAACGGATAAACATATCTCACAATAAAGGAGTGCTGGGTTGAATAATTATGATGCTCCCCTTGAAGGAGCACAGCAAGAAGATTTGAATCCTAATGACCTTGATGCTGGTATTGGAGAATCTAACAGTTTAGAAGAAGAGACCAGGCGTATTTTCGAGCTTTATAAGAATAAGAGATACGATTGGGAGATTCAAGCTCGAGAAGATCAAGAATACAGATTAGGTCGTCAGTGGACCATTGAACAAGAAAAGGTGTTAGCCTCTCGAGGGCAAGCTCCAATTGTTGTTAATAGGATACACCCTGCTGTAGAAACAGCAAAAGCTTTGCTTACCTCAAACAGGCCCTCCTTCAAAGTCTCTCCCCGAGAAGATTCGGATACAAAAGTAGCTAATGTATTAAATCAGCTATTAACTTATATGTACGACATATCCGATGGGCGTTCCCAGGTTCGTCAGGCTGTCGATGATTATTATGTCACAGGTCTTGGTTATATCCTGTGCTACCAGAATTCACAGGCTGACGCTGGGAAAGGTGAAGTAATGTTTAGAGCAGTGGACCCGTTTGATGTTTATGTAGACCCTAACTCTCGGGACCGCAACTTCGATGATGCTGAGAATATCATTGTTTCTCGTATATTTACAAGGTCACAAGCAAAGAAGTTATATCCGTTGTACGCAGACGCAATCCAGTCGGCAAGTGGTGGGGAGTATGATACAGACCAAATAGTCACAGGACGAACAGACAACACAGGAATTAAGTTTCCTGGAGATGAAAACACACTCGAGTCTGATTCTTATGTAAGGGGATATGAAAGATATTATAAAATACGTGAAGTAGCCTACCGCATACATGAAAAATACTCTGGTAAAGAAATGCGATTTACCGAACAGGAGTATGAGCAATACCTATCTACTGAAGTTGGGGTTGTTAATGGACAAGTATTCGAAGGCGAAGAACAAATACAGCAAGCTAAGGTCAAACAGGGTCAGCAAAGAGATGCAATATTAAAGCAGGCAGCAGACCAGATTGATGGTGAGATAGAGAAAGCAGCTGAAGAACTTGAGATTCAGTACATTGAAAAAGAGAAGGAGCTCTCTGAATTAGTACAGATGGACGAAATGGTCCCAGAGAGAATGGAAAAGGAATTAGCTACTATGCGTGAGCAGATTGACACACAAGTTAAAGATGCTTATGCTCAAGCCCTTGAAAGTGCAGGACAAGTCGAGAAAATACCCGATGTTGAAATGAAGGTAAAAGCTGGTCTTATGCAAGAAGGGATGATCGAAGTAGTTCCCATAGCGATAACAAAAATCAAGATGTGTGTTGTAATTGGAGAAACTCATGTTTTTTCAAGAATACTGCCATCGTCTAAATATCCTATAATCCCATTATGTAATCTACATACCAGGACTCCATACCCATTGGGTGATGTGAGAATGGTAAAAGGATTACAGGATTATATAAACAAGACGAGATCTTTAATCATTGCACACGCAACAACATCAACCAACATGAAAGTTATGATACCCGCTGGTTCAGTTGATATGGCTGAATTTGAACAGAAGTGGGCACAACCAGGTGTTGGTATTGAAGTAGATTTTGATATGGGGCAGCCTGTAGTTGCAAGTCCAGTACCCCTTCCCAATGAGCTCTATCAAAACGAGACAACAGCCAAAAGCGACATCGACCACCAACTTGGACTATACGAGATGATGATGGGTAATTCCAATGCTGCCCCACAAACTTATAAGGCTACAATTAGCCTGGATGAGTTTGGACAAAGAAAAATTAAGAGTAAACTTGCTGATATTGAAGCTGGTTTAACTCGCCTTGCACAGGTAGCAATACCACTAATGCAAGAATTATATCAAATGGAAAAAGTTTTTAGAGTTGTTCAACCGAATAACTCATTATCTGAATATGCCATCAATAAGAAGTTATATGATGACAAATCAGGTGCAATACAAGTTTTCAATGATGTCACCGTCGGTGCATATGATGTAGTATATGTTTCAGGCTCGACACTTCCGTCTAATAGATATGCGGAACTCGAGTTTTACATGGAAGCGTATAAGGCGGGACTAATTGATAAACAGGAGGTCCTGAAGAAGACAGAAGTTTTCGACATGGAAGGAGTACTTCAACGAACCGATATCATTGGTCAGCTACAACAACAGCTCAAGGCAGCGACTGAACAACTAAAAGATCTCAAAGGAGATATGCAGACGCTTACCCGTGAGAATGTACACCTGAAGCAAAAGGTAGAGGTCGAGAAATTCAAGACTGGATTGGACGCAGTTGAAACCAAGGCGAAAGCTGCGGGATCATTGTTCGATTCACGATTGGGTGACCAGCTCTCTATGGTTGAGAAAGAAGTACGAGATGCAGCAAAAGAACAGAGCAAACCCCCATCCGCATCTAATGGGGCTGCTAAAAGGAGATAAAAATGGAAGCTAATAGTCCAGAACAAGTAACTATACCAACTGAAGCCCCCCAGGCCGTTCAGGCAACCCCAGATGTTCCTGCTTTCGAGCAGGAGATAGCAGCTGAGGCTACACCAGAACCCCAAGGGACTACCTTCGAAGAAATCGTCGGGGTCACCCCAAATCCTGCTAATCCGCAGGAAGAGGCACCCGCACAAAACGATCAAGTTCGGTATGGTTATTGGCAGTCAGAAGCTGCCAAATTGAAGAATCAGTTAGCTGAAAAAGAAGAGATTCTTCGTCAACAGACACCTGTAATAGAGTATGTTACGCAAAATCCTGGAGTACTGAAAAATGGTCAGGCTCCCGTTGCAGCACAACCTCAACAACAGCCACAGGAACCTCAAGCCGAGGCTAAGGAGGAATTTCCTCCACCGCCTTTAAAGCCAGAGAGGCCTGTTGCTTATAGTAGAGAAGAAGCTTATTCGGACCCTGCCAGTGAAAGTGCCCAGTATGATGTAACGGTGGACCAATGGAGAGATGATATGCAAACGTATAATCAGCTCCATACGTCTTACCAAGTAGCATCGTTGCAGGAAAATCACGATAAGGAGATTGCAAATCTTAGGAAGTTTGAAGATATGCGTCAAGCCGATGCTCGACAAAGAGCAGAATTGGATAATGCCAGGAAGTATGTCAAGTCGCGGTATGACTTGGGATCGGAAGAAAACCTGGACTCGTTTATTCGAGAAATGAATGATCCAAATTCTGTTAATATGGATGACTTAGTAGGTTATTGGAAACACAAAAATGGTATAGCTGAAAATGCACCATTAGGTAATTCGCCCCAAATACCACAACAAGGAAGTCCTACATTTGAACAGTTGAAGCGGGCTCAATCTGTACCAACTCCTATGGGGGTTCAAACCTCCGCTGGGAATCAGGCAGCAGATCCTTCAAACAACTTTATGTCATCTCTTATTAGTGAGGAAAAAAATCGAAACCTACTATAAAGGAATAAGGACACAAAATGGCAGACTATAGTTCAGGTCAATTAATTTCCACTACTCCTAACACTCCAGGTTGGAGTGGGCAAGATGTTGATAGTCTTAGACGGACTTTTGGAATCGGTGATACGGTTCATGAATTAGCTCCAGAGACTTCAATTTTCTTTAGCTATCTGAGTAAGCTCGGAAAGAAACCAATTGACGAAACAGTATGGAAACCGATGGAATATCGGTCGCAATGGCAAAGGCGTAATTTTGTCGCGGATCAATTCAAAGTAACTGGGACTGTTGGTACAGATCCAATTACTGCGATGGCTGATCCTACTGGTGCAGACTCGACTCACGTAGTCGTTTACTGTGACTACAATCATCAGGGTAAAGTGCGAGCAATTGCAAATGATCCTGATGCAGCATCCTTCGAAGGTTATGCTCCTATTTACTTGGTTAAAAATCAGGTGCTTAGAATAGATGGTGTAGCTTACAAATTAACCGATGACCCAGATTATTATAAATATACTGGGGCTGGAACAAGTACTCTATCTACTAAAGCTAACGCTGGAACTGAAGATGGATATGCTTTGATCCCATTGGCTAAATTGATCGTAGTAAGCACAGGCGTTGCAATAGGTCAACCTGCTTCTGGTGCTTGGTCTAAGAAAGGTCAAGTTATCGGTTCGCAATGGGCTGAGGCATCTGGTGCTCCAGACGGATGGAGAGATGAATTGAGTGACGTGGAATTTTTCACGCAGATATTCAAGACATCTGTTCCTTTGATGAGTGGATCAATGCAGGCTACCAGGTATCGCGGTTATGCTAATGAATGGAAACGTATCTACAGTGAGCATGTCAAGTCCCATAAAATGGACCTTGAGAATGCTTTCTTATTTGGCTATGGTAAATATACCAGTGCTGATGTAAGAAACTCCTGGGGTATCGAGCCTTTTATTAGAGCCAAAGGTGGTAAGAAATATGAGTTAGATTATGACGGTTCTGTTCCAAGTGGATCAGGTTATGATGTTAATGCTCCATTTTCTTATGACGGCATTATTGACGTGATGGATGACTTTATGAACTACGAAGGTGGAAACAGTGGTCAAAAACTGTGTCTAACTTCTCGTAAGGTTATCAATGCACTACATAAAACAGGATCTAATACCTTCTTAAAGAACTCATTTGACTCTGACTCCAGTCAGTTGTTTAGTGCTTCTTTAGATGTGAAGCCTTCCAGTTTTATGCCTATTGACATTTCCTCTATCTCTACATCTTGGGGTTCTATGAATTTCGTAGCTCACCCACTGTTTAGACATGATATGGAAGATAAGGCTGTATGTATTGACTTGAAACATGTGTCTATGAGACCACTTGCTGGTAACGGACACTCACGGGATACATTCGTAGAAACGAACATTCAAGAGAATGATATCGACGGAAGAAAGGATCAGATCGTTACTGAAGCTGGTCTTGAAGTTCTCTTCCCAGAGACTCATGCTGTAATTGATTTCGTAACTGGCGGATAATCAAAAACTCTGATGGCGGGGTCCTTCGGGGCCCCTCCTGACGAAACGTAATGGCGAACAAGATAAAAGATAGGGTCCTGGCAAAGCTTGCAGAAGATGAGGATACATTTGTAAGTGATATAGTCAACGAGCAAGACCTGTTTGAACAGGCAGTTTGGGAAGTAGCAAGTATGCTGCCAACCAGAATGCTCGTTAATGTTGCTGCTGACCCTTCTTCTCCTACTCAATCTCCCCACGCACTACAGGTGCACGAGAGAGTTCTACTGGTCCTACGAGATGATAATGATGCCGCATCTGGTGGCAATCTAATTCAGTGCGAAGAAATTGGTATCGAAGACTCTTGGAAGACACTTGATAACACAAGTATTCACTTTGCAACTAAAACAACTCCAGTTTTCTGGGTCCATAGAAAAGGGAATGCTTCGAGTCCAGAAGTAACAGTTGCTCCTGACTCCGATCACCTTACAGTATATACTTATAAGAGGAAAACAGTTGGCTCTGGTAACGGAGAATTAAATTGGGATACAGCTACTTATATTGATAATATCCCAGACGAGGCTCTTGAGGCTGTTATACTGAGGACTGCCGAGATGATTATGCAGCAGAAACTCTCTAAGATGGCAGTAGACGAAGAAGATGCTGAGATATTTGCAATATATAAAGGAAACTTGGACCAACTGACCAGTTCTTTTAGAGATGAACTAACCTTACTTAAAAAAGAGGAAGTTAAGAAGTGACACTAAAAGAACAGATTGAAATAATTCAACTACATCATCCAGGCAAAGGTGAAACAATGATACGCCAAGCTCTAAACAGGGCTCAAGATGATTTTAGTGCTAAAACAGTAATGTTAAAAGCGACTGCTAATGACACTACTGTTGTTGCTCAAAGAGCATATACTTTACACCAGGAGATGTTAGACATCTACCGCGTCGAACTTGATAATGAACAAATTCCTAAGCTTATTGGAGCTATTCCTATAGGAGATGTTGATGATGTTGCTGGTCAGGGATCAAGTGGCACAGCATTAAGTATACTTGATAAGGCTGATAAATACGCTTGGTATATAGACGGACTATCTCTGAATTTAGTTGAGAAGTGTGCAGCCACAACAAGCTATAATTTTAAGTGGCAAACAGTCTCTACAGCGGGACTGAAACTCAGACTTTACTATAATAGAAAGGCAGCACAGTTTAGTGCGAATGATTTGACATTAGTATCTGAACTACCTTCACAATTTCATGAAGCATTGTCTATGAAGGTGATATCAGATTTTTATAAACTACCAGGGGAAACATTTAATTTACAATTAGCTGCTTACTTTGATCAAGAGTATGAAAAGCAGGTAAGAGAAGGCAAGAAGTACTCCAAAAGGGCATTTCAGCGAACTGGTTATATTCAACAATGGGACTATTAGATGGGATTTACAAGAGACACTCGTAGCTTAACTGGGTTTATATCCGAAGGAACCCCTGTTAATAACCCTGCATTTGCAACCTGGGATAAGGATACTTTAGCAGCAGGAACAAAATTTGCACTTGGTGATGGTTGGTATTTAAACGTACCACAAGGTGGAGCTGATTTTAAAATACAATTTGGGTCCACAGATATGTTTAAAGTGGAGCAAAATGGAGATGTTACCTTTATAGGTGATGTAACATATGCTGCAAATACTCAAATTAGTGGAACTTTAGATGGGGGGACTTTTTGAGGGAATGTGGAGATTGTACAGAATGCTGCAGAAGTTTAGCCGTGTACATAAAAGATGTCAATTACAAATCGCCAATTGGGAAATATTGTAAATATGTTAAAAAAGATTCAGGATGTGGAGTATGGAATGATGATAAGTCAAGACACTGTAAAAGATTTTATTGCGGGTGGTTATTAAATGAAAAAGTACCTGCAAAGTATAAACCGAACAAGTGTGGCGTGGTTTTCAAATATGAGGACCAAAATCGCAACTATGCACAATACTGGGTTAATGAAAGAGATTTTAAAAATTCTAAAAAGTCGATGAAGGAGTTACTACAACTTACTCCTGCTCGAGAGAATATAAGAAAAACAAAGGTAATAGCTTAAAAGGAGATCATTATGGCTACTATTAAAATTAGAAGAGGAACTACGGCTTCGAGTAGTACAGTTGTCCCCGCTTTAGGTGAACCTGTATGGGATAGCGGAACTAATGTTCTTAAAATAGGTGACGGATCAGCACAGATCCAAAACCTAACTGCAATTGGAGCAACGGCTGCTGGTACAGTTAATACGTCGGGAAGTCCAGTTGATAACGATTTTGCTAAATTCACAGATGCGGATACAATTGAAGGAAGAAGTGCTTCTGAGACCAGGACTGACCTGGGACTTGTAATCGGGACCAATGTCCAGGCTTATGATGCCAATAATGCAACGACCTCTACAAATTGGTCAGCTGCAGACATCACAAGTGGGACCTTAGCTGTTGCTAGAGGTGGTACTGCATTAACGAGTCTTACTACTTTGCTAAATTCAAATGTCACCCCAACATCTTTAGGTCTTGTAATAGGCACAAATGTTCTTGCACAGCAGTCAATTGGTATATCTGATAACAACTTAGTTGAGGTTGACGATTCTGATGTTGCAAGTGGTGATTTTGCAAAGTTTACCTCGAATGGATTACAGGGTAGAAGTGCAGCTGAAACCTTGTCTGATATCGGTGCAACGAGTAATAGCGGTACAGTTACTTCAGTAGGGACCAATACTGGTCTATCTGGTACAGTAACAAGCTCAGGCAATTTATCCTTAGCATTAGGAGACTTAGCTGATGGATCAGCAGCTGTTGTTGGTAGTGCTGATAAGTTAATCTATCTTGATAATGGTGTTCAGAAGTCAAAACATATTGACGATATAAACTTAGGTCAATTTAATAACGACCAGAGTTGGACAGCAAATGCTGGAACCGTTACTGGGGTTGGTGTTGGTACTGGTTTAGATTCTGTTGGTACTGCTGCATCACCAACATTGTCGGTTGATGTATCTGACTTTATGACCAATGGAGCTAATAACAGGCTTGTAACTGCTACAGGTACAGATGCAATGAATAGTGAAGCTAATCTGACATTTGATGGAAGTAAGCTTGTAGTTTCTGGGAATCTTGATGTTACAGGAGACCTGACCATAACTGGAGCCAGTTCTTCTATTGATGTTCAAACATTGAATGTTGAGGATTCCTGGATAAATATTGATAAGGATAACACATCAACAGATGTTGTAGATGGCGGAATATCACTACTCTATGACCTTGGCATGGGAGATATGTACTCTGGGTTTTATAGAGATGCGAGTGCTAATACTCTTCACTTCTTTAAGAACTCAACTGTTGTTCCTGGTGCATCTGCTACGTTTTCACCTGATGGTGACGCAGGTCAGATTGCAACTGGTGAATGGCGAGCTACTGATGTAGCTGTAGCATATGGTGGAACAGGTGCAAGTACTGCATCGGCTGCAAGGACCAACCTTGGCTTAGTAATTGGCACTGACGTGCAAGCCTATGATGCTAACAACGCAACTACATCGACTAATTGGAGTGCTGCTGATATTACGAGTGGTACTTTGGCAGTAGCTAGAGGAGGTACAGGATTAACAAGTATCTCCACACTACTAAACTCAAATGTTACACCGACAAGTCTTGGTTTAGTTATAGGTACTAACGTACAAGCGTATGACGCTAATAATGCTACAACATCTACTAACTGGGCTGCTTCGGATATTACAAGCGGAACATTAGCAGTTGCCCGTGGCGGTACAGGGCTTACATCGTTATCTACGTTATTAAATAGCAATGTGACACCAACATCTCTCGGGTTAGTTATCGGCACTAATGTACAAGCATATAATGCTACTTTAGGACATGTTGCTGGTGGCACATACGTAGGCGATGATCATATTGTAACAGTAGGGACTGTAACAACAGGTACAATAGATGGACAAACATTCTAACCATAGGGAGGAAATATGGCTGAAGAACAAAAAAGGGACAAATTCCCTAACTTAGTAGAGACTAATGATCTGATAACGCATATAGGTGCGTTAACTGTAGATATTCTTAATCGTTCAAAGATTGTAGATGATTTATGGGAAAATGTTGACATTCTTCTCACTAAAGAAGCTAAGGTGGGTGTTTTATTGACTGAAAAAGACGCTGAAATAGAACGAATATCTAAACAACTTGAGGACCAACAGGCTAAACTAGATGGGAATGCTCAAAAGCAGAATGAAAAAAGGCTTGAATTTGAACACGAGCTCAACCGTATTCAAGAGGAGCTTAATAAGAGTAATTCTTCTATATCTTCGTTGGAAAAGGAAGTTCAAGCAACTGAGGCAAAAGCGGTTATAGATCAAGAAGCCTTTAGACAAGTAGCCCAAGGTGAAGTAGCAGTACTCGAGAAAAAGCTTAAAGATCTCCAAGCTAAACTCGATAGAGCTACAGTTCAACCGATGGCAACAGCTAAAAAAAGAGGACCTTACAAGAAAAAAGGTAAGGCTGTAAATGGCTAAAATCCTTGTTAAGTCAAGCAATACATCATCCGATACTCCATCGACAAGTCAAGCTACTACCGCTGAACTTTGCATAAATACTAAAGACAGAAAACTATACGCGGGTACAGACACAGGAAGCTCGTCAAGCCCAGGAAGTACATCAGGACAAGTTAGCTGGATAGGTGCATATATTGATAATGGTAATATATCTACAAACTCAGCGGATAGGCTTGCTACTCAACAGGCAATAAAAACCTATGCTGATACAAAGGCACCTATTGCTAGTCCAACATTTACTGGTCATAGTACGATACCTTCTATTGGTGCTACCACTATGTACGTAACTAATATATATGATGGTAATAGTGCAGATAATTCAAGCATTGTTTTTGGTGGTACGAGTGATTTTATAAAATTCTATACAGATGGACAAACGAGTGGAGACTTAGCTCTTACTCTTGATTCATCTCATAACGCCACATTTGGTGGGGAGATAAACTTATCAGGCACAAGTGATATACTATTAGGGACTGGCTCTACGAGTGGAAAGATTAGATTTGGTACAGAGTCTTGGGGAAACAATATAGGCTTGGTAGGTTACTGGACGGTTCACTCTACAAATAGTAATGAAGGTTTTAAGTTTCAAGATGACGATGACACTTTATTACTTACTATGCAGGGTGGGACTAATTCTGGTGGAAACGGAGTAAAGTCAGCCACATTTGGTGGGGATGTTATAGTTAAAGGCAATTATGTGAATATAAATGCAGGTGGAGTTAATTCGGCTTTTGCTACTGATTCAGACTGTCTTCACTTTATTGCAGATTCAAATGCTAATGGTGGGAATGAAAACCCATTTGAGTTTTGGCATAATAGTCCAACTATTGATGGTGGAACTAAACTAGCACATATAGGTAATAGTGGAGATTTGTGGATTGCAAATGACATTCAAGCCGTTGGCTCGATGACTGCTGGTGGTATAACCTGCACTACATTAAATACTGGACAAGGAGCAAATGAGCTCTATGATATGGACCAGAATGTAAAGCAAGACTCAAATGTAGAATTTGCTGAATTCACAGCTACTGCAACTCTTACCGCTGAAACAAATATTAATTGCGATGGTAATATAACTGCTGGTTCAGGAGATATTATTGCAGCAGGAGACTTTGACTCAGGTAATGGTTCTGGAGCAGCTCCTTCTCATACTTTTACAAGTGATAAAGATACTGGAATGTATAGAATTGGTGCAGATCAACTTGGTTTTGCTACTGGTGGCTCTAAAAGATTGCTTATCTCAAATACAGAGATGCAACTTACAGGTGATTTGTTAGTAAAGGCAGGTAGTGGTGCATCAGATCTTACGGTTCATGGACCTTCGGGTCAGCATGCTAACTTATTCCTACTTTGTGATAACGCTTCTAATAATGCTGATAAATTCAAGATACAAGCTGGGACCGATGGATATTTAAGATTCTTTTATAATACTGGAAGTTATGTTGAGGGTGCATCTCTAAAGTCTAATGGTTCTTTCTCATTCGCAAATTCAACTTCTTTCCCAGCTGGATTTAGTGTTACAGGTGGAACTGCATATGTAGGCGGTACAAGTATTCGTAATGCAAGTATTTTAAATGCTGGTACTATTAATACAGCAAGATTAGGAAGTGGTACAGCAAATTCAGGTACAGTTCTTAGGGGAGATAATACATGGGGGGCTGTTGCTGGTGGTAGTAGTGCTGTTTATCTGTCTGGATATACAGATTTGCGTGGTAACTCTTCTGCTAAATATCTTGGACTGGTTGGTGGTAGTGGAAGTACGAGTACTACTTTTGGTACTCAAATGGCTAATGGGTGCCATTGGGTTGCACCAGCTACGGGTAATTTAGACTCTGTTAGGATGGTGATGGAGGCTTCTTGGGGTTCTAGTACATCAATAAAAGTTTATGTAAACGCTATTTTAGTTAGGTCAGTTACACAAAGCCTAACTCAGACTGGTGCAAGCAATGATTATAATGTATCTCTTGATGCTGACGCTAATGCTGGTGACACTATAACTGTAAAGGTTGATCCAAGTGTTTCATCACCTCAAGCAGCAGCATGGACTTTTAAATATATACCAGATTAAGGATGCGAAATGGACTTTATAGCACTATATGGAGAAGCGGGAATGATAGGCGTAGTAGGAGCTATGTTTGTCTTTTTAGTAGTACAAATGTCGAACAAGGCTGCAAGACAGCAAGAGACATTAGAAAATTTAAAGGTTGAAAATAAAGGTCAATCTGAAACACTTGAAAACATGGAAGGCATGATAATTAAGCTTATCGGAAGATGGAACACTTCGGATGATAAGTTAGATAGAAAGTTTGATGCGGTGATAAAAGACATTAATGATCTTGACAATCAGGTATCAGAATTAAAAGGTTCTATAAGTAGGATAAACGGAAGACATTGATATGGACAGTTTAAAGGTGACAAGTATGAGTACGGGCTTAGGCTTAGTTTATTGGACAGATTTAATATCAGGTGTGTTGATGTGCGTAATGTTTGCTGCACAGATATACTACCTATGGTTAAAAACACAAAAGATAAAGGAGAATGACAAATGGCGTTAGATTTTAAAAAAATGCTAATGAATATGGCAGAAGCTCAAGCAGAGAAAATGAAAGGCGAAGCAATGGGTTTTATTGCGTCTGATGAATTTGCTGATGAGCTTGCAACTAAAATCAATAAGAAGATTGATATTCCCTTCGTTAGCGAAGAGAAAGAACAGATCTTTTTTGAACGGGTAGTGGACCTGGTTACTGATGTACTTGAAGGTATATTCAAGAAGTAACCTTGGAACGCTTATCATACGTGATTCCCAAGGACGACAAGGGAATGTCAACATATTCTGATCTGGTATTAGATGGGGAGGAGTCTGATATATTGGATAGAATGGGAGTTTACGGGACAAAAACGTACCCGTCTTCACCAGGTCAGTGTGTTGAATGTAAAGGGAATGATTTAAAAGCACTTGAGATATTAGGTGCATTGAATAAGCCCCTTTTCTGGTTATGTCGAGGGTGTGGTTATCTGCACATGATATATACCAGGGAGTACACAACTGAGCGTTTAATGAAAGCAGAACCACTGTTTACTCACCCTGACTTTTGGATAAAAAATGGAGTAGATTAAAATACATGGCGAACCGAGATGCAAAAAGTATTAGTCACATACCGCAAAGATTCCTTATTGATCAGGACGATTTTAGTCCGACAAAACTATCGGAGATGTATGGTGTTAATAAAAGAACTATCCGTAAATGGAAACAGACAATTAGGGAAACATATGCTTTTGTTAAAGCAGATTTACCCCCAGAAGATATTGATATTGAAGACCTTGTTAAGCACCGTGTTAAACAATTCCGTGCTAAAAATAAGAGGGAAATGGCTGAAAAGCTTATTGATATAAAGATATTAGATGATAAACCTATTGGAATTGCACATTTTGGAGATAATCACATAGATGATGATGGAACCGACATATCAAAACTTCTCATGCACGGCTCATTAATTTCTAAAACACCTGGTCTTTATGGTGGAAATGTTGGGGACATGCACAACAACTGGGTTGGAAGACTTTCTCGACTCTATGGTCAGCAAGGTACGTCTGCTAAAGAAGCGTGGAGATTAACGGAACATTTTATAAAGATGGTCCCATGGCTTTATTTAGTTGGTGGAAATCATGATGCCTGGAGTGGAGATGGAGATCCATTAGAGTGGATGATAGGAAGAGGAATGACTAATTATAGTAATCATAAGGTCCGATTAAACCTTGTGTTCCCTAATGGTAAGGAAGTTAGACTTAATGCTCGTCATAATTTTAGAGGGAATAGTATGTGGAATACTGCTCATGGGATTAGTAAAGCTATTCAAATGGGTTGGAGAGACCATATATTAACTGCTGGGCATACTCATGTGAGTGGATATCAGGTTCTAAAAGACCCAATGACAGGACTAATAAGTCACGCGATACAGGTAGGTAGCTATAAAACTAATGATAGATATGCAAAAGAATTAGGATTAGACGATAAATGTATTTTCGTATGTCCTGTTACAATCATTGATCCTCAATATAATGATGATGACCCAAGATTAATTACGACGATATTTGATCCTTTTGAAGGTGCAGAATACTTAAAGTGGAAACGCTCACATGCCTCGTAAGATACAAGAACTAAAGCAATTTGGCCAGGGAGTTAAGAGCTCTCCTTCAGACACTGATGTACACCCAGAATCAGCAATATATAATAAAAACATTGATCCGATATCTGAAGCTGGCAAATTAAGAGGGATTAAGGACCATAGGAAAGTTCTACCTAAAAACGGCAGTTTAAACTTTATTATAATCCCGCCCTGGTCTGGATCATCTCATGATACCAGTGGCAATAATCTTGCAGATGAGGCACCAACTGCTGATATTGAAGGACTCACAATTACCATTAATTCTAATGCGATTACTGTTGATACAGTTAATTCCGCTGGTGCCAGTAGAGTGGATAGCGATACTCTTTTTACTTCAATGAAAACAGCTATAGAGGCAGCAAGCTGGTTTTCTACTACCTTAGAAGGAGTAACATTAGGAAGAGCTGCTAATGATAGTGGCAATATATATACTGATATTTTGAGTTATGCTGAGGATGGAACTCCTTATGATGGTGCTTATGACAGCGATAGTCAGCCTACTGGTAATATTGTAACTGGTAATAATCTCGCTCCTTATAGAAATATTGGTCTTGAGTTTAAGGATACTGTTCTTAGTGTTGACCTTTCAGTTACATATAGAAAAAATGGAGCTGCTGTTAAGACTTACTCTTTAGGTGATACTTATAACTCTACTGGTGGGACCACTACTGAGTCAATAAACTATCTGACTACCTATGTAGTACTTCAAGATGATACTGCATATCTTGAGGTAAATGCTACAGAAATGGAATCATTTAATGATGAGGGCAAGAATAACATTGCTTTCTATAGCATTACAACGGCTGATCCTGAATCATCGGATGGAGCAAGTACAACTCATAGAATGAAAGTTCTTGAAGATGTCTATGGCACTATGACAGTTGAGGACAGATATGAAGAAGAAGATGTTATTACTTATTATGATATACCAGGTACTCCTGCAGACGTTAGTATAGAGAAGAGTAACGCACAGATTTATGTAGGAACAGGTAATGATGAAGCCTCTAAAAGTAAGTGGTTTGGAAAAATAAAGCATAAGCAGTTTGACAACCAAGTTGAAGGATATAGGCTTACTGATGCTGAGGCCTTACCTATTGATAAAGGTGATTCTATTTTTAATCTTTCCTTGATTGACTTTGGTTATGATGGAGAATACCTTAGTGCTGGAGCAACAGTCCATATGACTGAGAATTTTGTTCAGCATATAGCTTATGGAATTTCCCCAGGAACAACTTATTTATATGCCCTTAATAATAAAGGCGATAGCAATTCTACTGATAATGCAAACCTTGGTAAGCAGCTAAAATCAGATACTACTCTGACATTTAATCCATCTGTTATATATGGATCGAGGTGGTTATGGGAACAATTAAATACTCTTGATAATGCAGCTTGGACACCACCTACTGCAAGTGGTGCTGTTCTGTCTTCGCATACCCACGAGGGAATAGGACATACTTATTTCTGGGCTGGCAATAGTCAGAGTAGCTCTAAACTTCATATTATTATGTCTGATGCCAGTACGTTTCTCAGTGATCAAGAGTATGAAGCTACTAATCCAGCTGAACTTGATCTAACAATAGCATATGCCAATTCTACACAATCTCCACCCGAAGGCGTTAATCTGACAGATATATTAGAAACATGGCAACATCAAAATGGTGGACTTGGTGGGGGAAACGATATAAAAGTATATGTCTTATTTAGCCAGGAGAGTGATACAGCATTTACGTGGGACCAAGAATTTGTTTATTATTTTGACCCCGATGGTGATATTAATTGGAGTTCAAAAGTAGTCACACTTCATGAGGTTACTCCACCGTCTCCAGCATTCCATAAATACTCTTCTTGGAGAAGTGGAACTCATGCTTATATGGACCAGAATACAATGAAGGCTGATTTTCCCAAAAGGACTCATGATTATTGGGCTGGTACATGGAATGTAAAAAGTAATTATTTGTGGTGGAGATATTGTAACGACATAGGTGAACCAGTAGCTGGTGCTCCGACCACATCATCAGGAGGTTCCTATACAACTAATACTAACTTCTTTAAATGTAAGGGTAATACCTGGGAAAGTAGGCGAATGGATGGAAAGAGTTGGGAACTGGGTGAGAATGTTGGATGGGTTTATGATGATGATTATTTCATTACTCCACACAAAAGAGGACTTGTCGATTTAGAAGATGGTTATAATGGCATAGGCTTAGTTGCTCACGTTAAAGGAACCTTTATCACCAACGCTGGTAAAA